>Ga0302325_10002399_pt1 | contig 45593 bp, 44 predicted proteins | sample Palsa_T0_2_FD_201948 | JGI IMG/M metagenome (GOLD analysis project Ga0302325, IMG submission 201948) | Peat permafrost microbial communities from Stordalen Mire near Abisko, Sweden - Palsa_T0_2 | ecosystem: Environmental > Terrestrial > Soil > Palsa > Peat permafrost | place: Sweden: Abisko...
GCCGCTGCACGAAAGACTATCAGTCCGAGAATTCCAAATATTCGGCAAACTCGCGGCAGGGGCCGGGGTTGGAGAGATCGCCGAGGAACTCAGCCTGAGCGTAAAAACGGTGAGCACCTATCGCTCGAGAATCTTGGAAAAGATGAATTTCAACAGCAATGCAGACATAACTGCTTACGCATTGCGCAACGGACTCATCCTCTGAAGCCGATGCCGGAGAGATCCCATGCCGGACAAGATGATTGACTCGTCACGTACTCCGCCCAAAAAGAATCTGCAGGAAGATGGCGTCACGAATCCGAGCGACGGCCGCGGCCCGCTGCGAAAATCTGACGATTCGTCGACCAAATTGCCGTTGCACACGGGCACACCGAAACCGGATCGCCCGCACTAGCTCGAGCCTAGCGCGGCACGATCGGCGCAAAATTCGAGTGCGCAATCCAACCGGCGCGGCCTGCGCGCGTTTCGATGAGCGCGAATCCCTCATGCTCCGCCGTGACTTTCACCTTTTCACCTTCCGGCAGCGTAAAGAGCGGATCTCCCATGGGGACGGGGGAAACACGCACCGGCGCCGAAGCTGCGATGAGAACACCCTGGTGAAATCGGGGCCAAAGCGCCATTGCATTGCAGAGCGTCAGACCGAGCATCGATACGCCTAGCAGCGTGGCCCCACCGCGCAAGAGACGATGCCGCGACGACAGTTGCCCCGCGATCACGCTCGCGCCCGCTATCGCCAACCCCAAGACGCCGATCCACGATATCCAAAGCGGACTGGCAATTGTCGCGACGCGATCAAAGGCGTCAGGAGTTTCTGGGGGCAAATGCGCGGATGCGCGCACGTAGCGCAGATTGGCCTGAACATCGGGATCGTTCGGCGAGAGCAAGCTCGCGCGTTCATAATTCAGAATCGCCATTCCCGGCTTGCCTGCGCGTGCATAGGAGTTGGCGAGGTTGTAGAGACGGGCGGCGGAATAATCAGTGGGTCCTGATTCCGCATGAACCGCGACCGCGCCGAGCAGCAGTGAAAATACCAACGCAGCGCGCATCCGGTTGTTCATGTGGTTTTGTCGCTCACAAGATGGCGGCGGACGACTCGCAACCAGCGCGCAAAATCGGTGGCGTTGAGGTTGCGCCCGGAATACTTCGCTTCGTCCGCAAGAGCGAACAACTCGTAGATATCGTTTTCTGCCCCAACTCGGCCTTCCACCTCCGTGGTTGTAATCTCCTCCGGCGCGAGCTGCCAGCGCGCAGCGAGCACGGACTGTAAAGCCGTTCGTGCCGAATCAAAAAATAGCACTGCATCTCCGGCACGAGCCGCCCCTTGCATTTGACCCAGCACGCGCTTGGCCGTCCGCGATGCGATCCGATCAGGCTCCGGCTCCCCCACTCCCCTCCGGCGTCGAGCGCTCGCCCATCCGGCTGCGAATGCCAGTACCACAATCGAGGGGACGGGGAGAAACTTCGCTTGCAGGTACAGCGGCATTAGCGAAGACGTCGCTGCAGTCTCCACATGATCCGGGCGCAATCCCGCGGCGTATTTGTTCTCAGGCAGCCCCGTCGTGGGCGCTTGAGGAGCCACCTGGCTGTCGGCGAGGGCTGGGGAAATCGACACGCTCAAGGGAGCGCTTCGAGCGGTTTCGTAGTGCCGCGTATTGGGATCAAAGTAGCTGAAGGTCAATGCCGGAAGCTCTTGAACGCCAGGCTTGGTTGCAATCACAGGCTGCTCAAAAGTTTTCATACCGCTGAAGGATAGGGGATCGCTGGTATTGAACGATGATTTCGGCGGATAGGTTTTCCATTGACCGAAATGCTCCAGCATGGAGCTGTCGACACGATCGAAATTTCCGGATCCCGTGACGCGCATCCGCAATGTCAATGGATCGCCGACGTCCGCCTTGGTGGGCGAAACATCGCTCGCGATGCTGAATGTGCCGATGGCGCCGTGAAAATCAGCGGGCCGCCCTTGCGCCGGCAACTCATGCACCGTCAATTCCTGCGCCGGACTCGTGACGTTGATGTCCTTGGGCACAGTGGCGCCAAATAAATTCTGCCAAAAAGGATCGCCGAAACGATCGTCCAAGGAGGATTGCTGCTTCGGTCGTGTTCTGATTTTCACGGTGAGGGGAACTTCCGCCGAAAGCGGGAAAGCGCCTGGCTTGATCACCGCGAGGGTGCTGCGCCAGGTGAGCAGCACAAACGGTTCTCCGTTAATCAGCTTTTCCGTGCGCTCCGGTTGATGGGAGAGATTGTTGAGCGCGAAATTGTCGTCGCTGAGTTTGGGCAAACCGTTTAGCGACGAAACAAAGCCGGAGCGCATGCCCACTTCGATTTCAATCGGAACGCTCTCGCCGACGAATACCTCCCGCTTCGGGATGCCCAATCGGACATACGCGGAGCCGTCGTCGGTTAGGCGCACCCCCTTCGGTATCGAAGCTCCGGAGAGGATTGGCGGCGGCGGCGGTGGTGGCGGCGCGATGCGTCCATTGGGATGTGGAACATTCGCGGCGCTGGAAGCCGCGTTGACCTGCAGTACCAGCGGCTGGGCCTTCGGCGTTACCGCTGGAATTGTGAATATCCCGGCGATTTGCGGCGTCACACGCATGACGATCGAACTCGAAGGCAGCAGCGTTCCGTTGATGAGTTGCACTTCGCGCGTGCGCCCGATGATTTCAAATTTCAAACCCGCGACTACGGGCATGGTGATGGGGTTGGTGCCATCCCCTAAGTTCGTGATGGTGAACTGCGCCGATTCGCCCAGCAGAATTTGCGCGGGTTGAATGGTCGCATACACAAGAGGGTCGTCGGCCAGGGCCGTCGCCGCGACAAGCGCAGCCAGCAGCCCCAAGGCGGCCAGCCGCAAGCTTTGATTGCGACTGCTCATCACCAGTTCTTAAAGGGCTTGTCAGGCGGCTGCACCGCGCCGCGTTGCGCCCAGGGAATCGGGCTGGCCTGATGCTCGTCCCCTTTTACCGAGTCCAGGAGCTCGCGCGCTTCCTCTTGGCTCATTTGGCCTGGAACACGTTGGTTATCCGAGGACTGGCCCTCCTTGGGTTCAGGGGGTGGTTGACCCGCACTGGGCGGAGGCTGACCGCCCTTTGGATCGTCGCCCTTTGGCGGCGGCGGTGCGCCCTGACCTTGGTTTGGATCCTGACCCGGCGGCGGATTCTTGCCTTGCGGATTGTTCGGCGGGTTTTGGCCCTGATCCTGATCCTTGTTCTGATCCTTGTTCTGATCCTGGTTTTGCTTCTTGTCCTGATTCTGGTTTTGATTTTTATCCGGTTGGTTGCCTTTGTTCTGCTGATTCTGCTGATTCTGTTGCTGCTTCAATGCATCTATTTTGCGCTTGACCAAGTCCCGATTGTATTTACTGTCGGCATCATCCGCGCGCATTTGCAGCGCCGTTTCATAGGCTTTAACGGCCTCGTTCCATTTCTGCAAAGTCTCCTGAGGAGAGCTCTGCTCGGTTTTCTGACCGGATCGGTACAGCGTATTGCCGAGGTTGTAGTAAGCGTCTTCTTGAACCGCCAATCGCTTCGCATCCTCGGAGGGAGAGTGGCTGATCGATTGCTGGAACGATTGTGCGGCTTGCGGGAATTGTCCTGCGCGGTAGGCGGCTGTCCCAGCGTTGTATTCCAACACCGGTTCTTTCGAGTCCTGTATCGAGGCCGCGTGCACGGTGCGAACCCCAAGCGCCAGCAGCAAGATTCCAAGCGGCACGGCGGCACCGGTCTTCAGAGGGGCCCTGCTCCGGCGCCGCGAACCGATGAGCAGACTGCTGAGCAGCATCGCCAGGGAAGCGGCGAGCGGCCACTGATAGCGCTCGATGTATATTTTCTGCTGCCTCGATGCCAGGTCATGCTTTGCAATCGAGCCGAGGACATTCTGGAAGATCAATTCCAGGCCTTCCGCCTGGGTTCCAAGCGGCACGTAAAATCCGCCGGTCGCACCCGCGATGGCTTTCAGTCCCTGTTCATCGAGCCGCGACCTGACGAATGCACCGGTCTCATCCTTCACAAATCCGCCGCCCTGCGCGGGCGGGATCGGGATCAAATCGCCGCCGGCTGTCCCCACACCCACGGTGAAGATTTTAATGCCGTCCGCTTTCGCCGCCGCCTGTGCCGTCTCGAAAGCACTGCCCTCCAGATCTTCACCATCGGTCATGAGGATCAATATTTTATCGCTACCAGGGCGTCGGTGCAGGGCGGCTTGGGCGGCTTGGATGGCGCTCGAAATGTTGGTGCCACCGCGCGGAATGGTGTTGGTATCGATGGCTGCAAGGGACTCATGAAAAGCCCCATAGTCGAGCGTGATTGGACAGGCCAAAAAGGCCGTGCCGGCAAATGCCACGATCCCCACGGCATCGCCGTCCAGCTTCTTTGCGAAATCATCGATCGCCAGTTTCGCGCGGGTGAGCCGATTGGGTTTCACGTCTGGAGTCAGCATGCTGCGCGACGTATCGAGCGCGAAAATAATTTCATTGCCGCGGCGACTGATCTGCTCCCAGTGGAACCCCACTTGCGGACCCGCGAGCGCGGCGAACAAGCCAATCAACGCGCCAAGGAACAGTCCGCGCTGCAGCCGCCGCCGGCCCGGTGATATCGATCGCGTCAGCTGCTGCCTTAGATGCGCCGACACGAACTTGGCGAGTTCGGCATGCTGGCGCGCGTCGTAGCGACGCCACAGCCAGATGAGCGCAACGGCAGACAGCAATCCCGCCAGCAGCCACGCAGGACTGGCAAAATTCACGGCAGTCTCCGTAATCGCGTCTGCTGCAGCAGCAGACTCAGTCCCAAAATGCCCAACGCCGGTATCAGCGCTAAAGCGTACAACTCCTCCGTATGCTCGAATTTCTGCACCGTTTGCGCGGTTTTCTCGAACCGATTGATTTGTTCGTAAATCTTCTGCAAGGAATCCGTATCGGTGGCGCGATAGAATTTTCCGCCGGTCTCGTCGGCAACCGCCTGCAGCGTCTTCTCGTCCACATCGACCCGGGCCATGACAATGCGCGTATTTCCAGCCGCGTCGTGAACCGGGATCGGTGCGTCGCCGCGCACGCCGACGCCAACGGTGTAGACCTTGACACCCATGGCGCGGGCGGCTTCCGCGGCGGCCATGGGGGATATTTTCCCGGTGTTATTCACGCCGTCGGTGAGCAAAATGATGACCTTGGATTTCGCCTGCGTCAGCCGCAGCCGGTTCACGCCGGCCGCAATCGCCGAGCCGATCGCCGTGCCGTCGTCAGCACCGCCCACGGCAACGCGCCCCAGATTTTGCTGCAGCCAGTCGTGATCGAGAGTAATGGGACTGACGAGATAGGGGGCTCCGGCAAATGCGATGATTCCGATGCGATCATCGGGCCGTTCATCGATGAATTTTGATACCACGGCTTTGACCACTTCGATGCGATTCACCCGCTGGTTATCTATCTGGAAGTCCAACGCCTGCATCGAACCGGAGACATCCAGGTCCAGCACGATGTCGATGCCGTGGGCCGTGACCTCCGTGCGCCCATGGGCGCGCTGCGGCCGCGCCAACCCGACGATCATCAAGGCGCCGGCAAGAATCGGCAGCAGCCAAACCAGCATGCCGATTCGGCTGCGGCCACGACGGGCAACGTCGCGCGCCAGGCTGACATCCGAATATTCAATCGCGGCGACGGGCCCTCGCCGCCCTCGCCAAAGCAACACAAGCGGCAGCAGCGCCAATAGCCAAAACCATTCAGGCTGTAAGAAGCGAATCATGCGTGTTTACGGTTGCCAAAACGAACGCACGCGCACTCTGGCGCAGCGACTCCATGTTTTGCAGGGTCAAGGACTGGGCGGCGAATTTTACGATGTCGCACTGATGCAGAAACTCCCCGAGCAGCCCTTGATGCCGGGCAAGCGCGGCGTCGGAACTCCCTAGCAAATCGCGCAGAAACTCCTCGGTGGTGCGGCGCGTGGCCGTGACACTGAACCTCTGCTCGATATAGAGACGGACAATATCGGAGGCCGCGATCGAGAACTCGCGGGCGCGCGCGGGTTGCATGAGCGCGCCGATCTCTTCCAGGCGCTGCAGTGCCAATTCATGCGGCAACAACACCCGTGCGCTGCGATTGCGCCGCGCACGCCACAAGCCATAAAGACCTAAGGCGACCAAAACCGCGCCGCCGATGAGCGCAAGCAACACCCAACCGGGCAGGACGTATATGGGGCCGCGGATATCGCGAATATCCTCCGCGACAGGCGCAGCAATGATGCCTGCGCCCGTCATTATGCTGATCAGTGCGGCAGCCGCTGCGTAGCGCCTGCCGGTGTGCCGTCCCTTCATGCGCGCCTGCGCTCCCGGGTTTTGAAAAAGCGTTGCAGCGCGGGCATGTACGGCGCGTTTGTCTGCAATTGCAAGGTGTCGATGCCCTCAGAGCGAAAGTCGCTGACCAGCTGACGCCCTCTTTCCAAGGACAGCGCCTTGAAGCGTTCGCGGATCGTCGCACTCGCCGTATCCACCTCGATCACCTCGCCGCTTTCCGCATCCTCGAGCGCGACGATCCCCACGTCCGGGAGTTCCTTCTCGCGCGGATCCTCAACATGCACGGCAACCAGATCATGGCGGCGGTTTGTGCGGCGCATGGCACGGCGCAGGTCGAGGCGCGCCGCGGCCGTGTTTTTTGGCGCTTCAAAGTCCGAGATGAGAAATACGATCGCGCGCCGATGCAGCAAGCGGTTCGCGACGTCGAGCGCCTTGACGGTGTCGGTCCCGATGTGCTCCGGGGCGTGATACATGATATCGCGCACAACCCGCAGAACGTGACGGCGGCCTTTCTTCGGCGGCAGATACTTTTCGACCTGGTCGGTATACAACAGCAATCCGACCTTATCGCTGTTGCGAATGGCGGAAAATGCCAGGACGCTCGCGAGTTCAGCGGCAAGATCACGCTTGGCAATGGCGCCAGAGCCGAAATTTCCGGACGCGCTGATGTCCACCAGCAGGAAAATCGTGAGTTCGCGCTCCTCGGTGAATTTCTTGACGAACGGCCGGCCGGCGCGCGCCGTGACATTCCAATCGATGGTCCGCACTTCATCGCCGGGGCTGTATTCGCGCACTTCGTCGAAGTCCATGCCGCGGCCCTTGAATACCGAATGGTAGGAGCCGGATAGGCTGTCGTTGACCATGCGGCGCGTGCGAATCTCGAGCTGGCGCATGCTGCTGCTCATGATCGCCTTGGACTTGCCGGTCTCCGGCGCCACTACGGCACCGGTAGCGTATTGAGTATTTTCTCGATGACATTCTCGGAGGAAATATTTTCAGCCTCCGCTTCATACGTGACTGAGACGCGATGGCGCAGCACGTCGAGGGCGATCGACTTCACATCCTGCGGGATGACAAAGTGACGGCCGTTCAAGAACGCCATTGCGCGCGCCCCCAAGGTCAGTGCGATGGTCGCGCGCGGCGAGGCGCCGATCTGGATGTAGCCGTTCAGATTGAGGGACGCCGCGATGGGCGGACGCGTCGCCAACACCAGATCGACGATGTAGTCGCGTATCTTGTCGTCCACGTACAAGGTATTGACGACATGGCGAGCCTCAACGATCTGCTCGGCGCTGACCACCGCTCGGGGCACGAGCATGGCTTCCGTCGTGGCCATCGCGTCCAAGATGGCGCGTTCGTCGGCACGGTTCGGATAGGTGACAATCACCTTCATCATGAAGCGGTCGATTTGCGCCTCAGGCAGCGGATAGGTTCCCTCCTGCTCGAGAGGATTCTGGGTGGCAAGCACTAAGAAAGGATTGGGCAAGGAGTAAGTCTCATCGCCAATCGTCACCTGCCGTTCCTGCATGGCTTCGAGCAGCGCGCTTTGTACTTTCGCCGGCGCCCGATTGATTTCATCGGCCAAAATCAGATTGCTGAAAATCGGCCCGTGCTTGGTGCGGAAAGCCCCGTCTTGTGGGTTGTAAATCATCGTCCCGACGATGTCGGCGGGGAGCATGTCGGGGGTGAACTGCAGGCGTTTAAAATGCAGCGCGATGCAGCTCGCCAGGGTCTTGAGCGCGAGGGTTTTCGCCAAGCCCGGGACGCCTTCGAGCAAGACGTGGCCATTGGTCAGCAGCGCGATCAGCAGGCGGTCCAATAGATGGCGCTGCCCAACGATAACCCTTGCCATCTCCTGCTGCAGCGGTCGAATCCAAGCCGAGCTTTGCGTGACGGTCTCGCGCGCTGCGCGCATCGCGGGATCCAATGCCAGCGGTGCGGGGACGTGTTCTCGCGGCACGGCGGGCTGGTACCTCGCGTTTTGCTCGTGGAGCGGCGGGGCAGCTTTCTGATTCATTAGGCGCGATCCTTCATGAAAAACTCTTGCAACATGACAAACCTTTGAAACTCGGGGACGAGTGCGGCAGCGGAATTATCCGTGGCGCGACCCGCGGATGAGGCTTTGAACTTGGAGAGGGCTTTCGGGTTCCCTGATAACTGCGAAGCAAGACGTAAATCTAGAATTCTCCGTAACCCCGCGCCATTGCCGCAGCAAATATGGGCAAAAATACGAACAGCGCCAACTCCCAGTGCAGGTAGCGTCTGGCGGACCGTATCGCCGATTCGCTCGGCGCCACCGCCGCTCTTCGCCAGCGCATAAAAGTCAGGGTTGGCGGCACGGACAACAAGCCGATGGCCGCAAACGTGCCCAGTTTGGCCCAAAAGAAGGCATTGTGCGAATAATAGCCCCAGCCTTTGGCAGCGAATATTGCGCGACAAAAACCGACCACGAGAATCGCCGCCGCCAATATTCCGTACCACAGGTCGAGCGAGGTAATGCGCGCCACGGTTGCGCTGCTCATCCCCGGACGCACCGCCCAAAATTCAGCGCAGATGATCCCAAAGATGGCGAAGATCAGAAGATGGTGGCCAATGGCGAGCAGCAGATCGAGCATGGCTGTTCGGACCTCTCATGCTGTTGAATTCTATGGATTTTATCATACCCCACAATACGGCATAACGCCGCCTCCAATCCGCCTCTGGTGGGATATCAATTGAATGCCGTGCCGCCCTTGAATGTAACGACCGTTACATTATAGGATCGGCCCCGTGTTGACGCGTAAAGCCGTGCTGCTGGAGAGCCTGATCGGCTACTTGGTCAGGCGCGGTGTCGCCGATGTGTCGCTGCGGCCAATGGCTGCCGCCGTCGGCACCAGCGCGCGGCTGTTGATTTTTCACTTTGGATCGAAGGAGCGGCTGCTCCTCGAAGTATTGGATGAGATCCAGGCGCGACTGCAGCGCTCTCTGCGTGAATTGTTGGGCGAACCCGGCCCCGCTCGTTCCGCGCCTCTGCGGCAATTTTGGGACTGGGCACTGAAAGACGCCAACTTCGCGCTGCTACGCGTGCTGTATCACTTGCACGTTCTCGCGGCACAAGACCATAAGAGCTACGGAAGATACTTGAAGCGAAACTCTCTCAGTTGGCTCGAGTCGGTTCAGGCCGTGCTGAAGCCCTCGCAGAGGTCCCCGGCGTTGGCGACACTGATTGTCGCCGTTTTCGATGGCCTGTTCATCGAGGTGATGAGTACTGGCGACCGGCGGCGCGCCTCGGCCGCCATCGACGAATTCATCGCCATGGCAAGAAAACACACCAAGAGCCAGCGGCTCAGAAAGCATTTGCGCACGGAGTAAACGATGAGAATGCCTTTCTCGAACGTCTCTTTTGCCCTGCTTTTGCTGACAGCCACTCTTGCGCGGTCCGCCGACTTAGACGTGGGCTCACTGGATGTGCACTGGGATCCGGGTGCGAAGACCTGTCCCGTCAGTCAGACCGACCCCATTCAGGTCCATCACTACAATGCGCAAACCATTATCTTGCGCGAAAAGTTGTGCTCGACCTGGGAAGCGCCTTTCATGTATCTGTTGATCGGCAGCAAACGAGCGCTGCTGATCGACACCGGCGATATCGCCGATTCGAACTCGATGCCGCTAGAGACCAGGGTGATGAGCCTCTTGCCGGGAGAAACCGCGGCCAAACTACCCTTGCTTGTGGTGCACAGTCACGGGCATCTGGATCATCGCGCCGGCGATCCGCAATTCGAAGGCGTCAACGGCGTCCAGCTGGTGCATTCGGATGTAGAGCACGTGCGTAAGTACTTCGGCTTCGCCGATTGGCCGAACGGCAGTGCACAGATAGATCTCGGCGACCGCATTGTCGATGTGTTGCCCGCGCCGGGTCACCACCCGGCGCAATTGGTTTACTACGATCGCAATACCGGCCTGGTTTTCTCGGGCGATTTTCTGCTCCCTGGGCGCCTCTTGGTCGATGACTGGAGCGCTTACGAAGCCAGCGCACAGCGAGTGGCGGTGTTTCTCAAAGACCAGCCGGTAAGTTTCGTGCTCGGTGGACACGTCGAAAAGAATCGGTCAGGCGAATTATTGGCTTGGCAATCCACCTACCATCCCGAGGAGCACGCATTGCAACTCACCAAGGACGATTTGGCGGCGCTGCCCGCGGCGCTGCGCAAATTCAATGGTTTCTATACGGAAACCGGGTCATTTGTGATCGAGAACCCGCTGCGGATACTCATCGCGGCTGCCGTGGCGGCGCTGCTCATTTTGGTCGTCTTAGGATTTCTGATCTTTCGATTCATCCGCCGTAGACGCAAGCCCGCCTGAAGCGCGGCGAGCAAGGCCAGCGGTAGCCTGACTCATTGGCTCCTATCGCAGAACGCTAACAGAAATGGTTTCCGTATTGTTCGCGGAGCGCCGCCTTCTGCACTTTTCCTGTTCCACCGACCGGCAGGGCGTCCAAAAAAATGACCGCATCCGGTATCCACCATTTCGCAAGGCGTTCGGCGAGAAACACCAAAATCTCATCGCCCTCGACTGAACTGTCTGGCTTGCGCACGATGAACAACAACGGCCGCTCTTCCCATTTGGGGTGCCTCACACCGACGACGGCGGCCATCGCGACCGCGGGATGCGCCATGGCGACTCCTTCCAAATCGATCGAGCTAATCCACTCTCCGCCGGTCTTAATCAGGTCCTTGGCTCGATCCCTGATTTGCAGCGTTCCCTGCGCATCGATGGTCGCGATATCGCCCGTGGGCAGCCAACCGTCGATGAGCACCGGTTCTTCGGCCTTGTAGTAACCCGACACCGTCCACTGCCCCCGCACCATCACCTGCCCTTGCGACGTGCCATCGCGGGGAATCGTGCTACCGCCTTCGTCCACCACCTTGATCTCGACGCCGAACACCGACTTGCCCTGCTTGGCCATCGCCGCGTGGCGTGCGGCCGCAGGCATTTCATTCTGCAGGGAATTCAAGCAACTCATGGTTGCAATCGCCACTGTTTCGGTCATGCCCCAGGCCTGGCGCACCTCGATGCCGAATTCTTGATCGAATCTCGCGATCAGCGACTCGGGCATGGCCGATCCGCCCACCAGAATGCGCTTGAGGCTGGTCAAGGGGAGCTTGCCTTGCTCAATGTGCCGCATCAAGGCGATCCAGATCGTGGGCACGCCCGCGGTCACGGTTACTTGTTCACCTTCCAGCAGTTCGTAAAGGCTGGCCGCATCCATTCGATGTCCCGGCAACACCATCCTTGCGCCGCCGATCGGTGCGGCATAGGGCACGCACCAACCGTTGACATGAAACATCGGCACCGCCGGCAAAATGGTGTCTCTTGGCGAGAGTGAAATCAGGCCGGGAAGGCATGCTGAAAGCGCATTCAGCACGATTGATCGATTCGAATACAGCGCGCCCTTGGGGTTGCCGGTCGTGCCGGAGGTGTAGCAAAGCGCTGCAGCCGTGCGTTCATCGAACTGCGGCCAGGAAAACTGCGCGCTGTGTGAGCCTATGAATTCCTCATAGCAGAGCACTACCCGGGGAGCGCCCATGTTGGGCATGTCGTCGGCGCCCGTGAGACAGATCCAATGGCGAACGCCCGGGCACTCTGCCGCAAGATTCTCTATTAGGGGCGCGTAGGAAGGATCGAACAGCACTGCGCGATCGTCGGCATGGTTGATGATGTAGATGAGCTGCGAAATGTGCAGCCGGGGATTGCAAGTGTGAATGATCATGCCGCTGCCCGAAACGGCGTAATACGCTTCCAGGTGCCGATGATTGTTCAGCGCGATTGAACCGATCGACGCGCCTGCTCCCAGGCCGCACTCGGCCAGCGCATTGGCCAGTCGCAATGCGCGCACCCGGCACTGCGCGTAGCTGTACCGAAACACGCTGCCGTTGGCCTCGCGCGAAACGATTTCCGTATCGCCAAATTGACCGGCGGCGTGCTCGATCACATCGGATATGAGCAGCGGTCGATCCATCATCAGACCGGCTTGAAGCATGCGATGACAATCCTCTGCTTACTTAATGCGTAGTGGGCGTTCTAATTCCGGATAGTGGCGAAAAATACCATCTTCGTTGAATGGAATACGACGCGGCGACGCGAGATAGGCCGCTATGCGCGGACGCTCTTGTATTCGTGCATGGAGCGCGAAAAGATGCCGATACCTGCGTTTGCTTGAGGCCATGGTCGTGGGAAATGCATAACTTAATCCCGCCGCGATTTGAAACAGGGAAAGATCCGCATAAGTCACCTTGGCGCCCAGCAGATAACGATCCCCCAAGCTGTTCGACGCCAGGATTTTCTCAAAATACTCCAGGTACTTAGGCATCCGGTTCTTCAAGAAGTCCGCCGCTTTGCGCCGCGCCTCCTTTTTCTGGTCCTCATAGTACAGCGAGACGGCGACGGGATGATGGGTGTCGTGAGCTTCCGCGACCAAATCGGCAATCGTCAATTGCAGCTCATTGGTCCACAGGCGGCCTCGCTCCGTACCCGGCGCGAGCGCGTGACGCGACCCTAGAAATTGCAAGATATTGGCGGTTTGGCCGACGATCCGCCTACCGTCCCGCAAGAATGGCGGCGCAAACGGCGGCCGCTCCACTGCGCGCCCTTGTAAAAAGTGCAGAAGCCCGGCGACCCCGACGCCTCTGCCGGACTCTCGGGCCACGTCGCGATACGGCGCCGCCGCCTCTTCCAGGGCCAAACGCACGAATTCGCCGCGGCCTTGGATGGTCGGCCAGTAATAGAGTTCATACATTATTGAGACTCCGAAGACAGGAAGTGCAGCGCATCATGCCATGCCGGTTCTCACTGCCGGTCCAATCGGTACAATGGGGTATGAGCCCCGGAGTACGACCAGCTGTCATTCAACCGCCCAAGGCGGCGGAAGAAGGAACCATAAAGTCGTGGTTGGACGCCCTCGCCAGCGGCAACTGCGACGCGCCCGCCTTCCTGCGTGCGATGCAAGGCAAATTCAGCGCCGCACCGGACGGAACCTGGGAAGCATTGTCGCAGCTGGATCAGTACTATCGCCGCGGCCGAATTGACGCCGACGATTTTAAGACTATCAAGAGCGCGCTGGCGGAATCGGTACTTGGACCTAGCTTGGGTCCCGCCGCAAACTCCGGAGCGCGCGCTGCACCACCGGCACGCGAAGTGCCCGTGGCGCGCCATATCCTCGTGGGACGCGATCTTCCTGTGGCACAGGACATCGCGGCACGCGAAGTGCCCGTGGCGCGCCATACCCCCGTGAGTCGCGATCTTCCTGTGGCACAGGACATCGCGGCACGCGAAGTGCCCGTGGCGCGCCATACCCCCGTGAGTCGCGATCTTCCTGTGGCACAGGACATCGCGGCACGCGAGATCGCGGTACACGACATCGCCGTAGCTCGTGGCGAGCAAACGGATGCGCATTCGCGCCGCGAGGAGACACAATCGTCGGACTCGGTGGGCGAACCCCAGGCCGGCACTGTCCTGCGGCGCCGCTATCGAATCGAAGCCGTGATCGGACAGGGCGGCATGGGCACCGTGTTCCAAGTCCTGGATGAATTTCGTCTGGACGCGCCGGGCACTCAGCGCTTGGCAGTCAAGGTATTGCATCCGGCAGTGGCGAAGCGAGCTGAATTGCTTGCCGAGCTGCGCCGCGAATTTCAATCGCTGCAAATGCTGTCCCATCCGAACATTATCCGCGTGTTTGATTTTGACCGCGATGGCCCGTTGGTCTTCTTTACTATGGAACTGCTGATTGGGGCACCGCTCACCCGCATATTGCAGGCACGAAAGTTCATTCCCTTGGAGCGTCCGCAGGCATTGGCGATCCTGCGCGACGTCGGCGCCGCCTTGAGCTATGCGCATTCGCGCGGTGCTGTGCATGGGGATCTCACTCTGCACAATATTTTTATTACGGGATCAGGCGAATTGCGCGTGATGAGCTTCGGCGTTTCGCACAACGCGCGCCAGAGATCTCAAGCGCCAGACCCCGAGATGACGCTGCCGCATGCCGCTTCCAACTATGCGAGTTGCCAGGTGCTCGACGGCGAGCGCGCGGACGCTCGAGATGACGTGTTCTCGCTTGCATGCATTGCATACATGTTGTTGTCAGGCGCTCATCCATTCCAAAAGAGCACGGCTATCGAGGCCCGGGGGGCTAAACTAAGGCTGCGTCGACCTGCCAATCTCAGCGGCCGGCAGTGGCGGGCGCTGCGTAGCGCACTTCGTTGGGAGCGCGAGAAGCGTCCAGCCGACGTGCAGCGGTGGCTCTCGGAATTGGAAGTGGGCGGCGCGGTAAAGAAATTGGCGCCGCTCAACGATCTTATGGAACCCCCCGCCGCGAAGCAATCCAAGTCCTGGCTCGCCTTCTTGATTGGGGCCGGAGTCGCGGCGCTGCTCTTCGCGGCCTATTGGCTAATCAGCAATCGAGACATGCTACCGAGCGTCGACTCGACCGCGTCGATCCGCGCCCCCGCGGCTCCCGCGCCGCCTGTCAGTGCACCACACGTGAGTACACCAACCGCCAGTGCGCCGCCCGCCAGTGCGCCGGTCTCAGCGCCGACTTCTCACGTTGCGCCTGCTGCCGCACCTAACCCGCCACGCTCGGTAGCTGCGCCGGTGGCTGGGCCAGTTGCTGGGCCGGCCCCCGCAGGCGCATCGAAGGTTGAGTTGGCTGCGGACACGGTCGATGTTCCCGCTGGCCAAGCATCAGCACAGATTACAGTGCACCGCAGAGGTAGTTTGCGCGGCGAGACCAGCTTTACGTGGTGGACCGAGTCGGGTACGGCAAAACCGAGGACTGATTTCTCGGCCGTCGTACCGCAGCTCGCTTACTTCGCGGATGGCAACTCGAATGTTTCCCTGAGCATTCCCTTGAGCATTGCTCCTCACGCGCAAGCGAAAAGCTTCTACGTCGTCATCGATCGTTCGGAAGGCGGCGCGGCGCTCGGCGCTCGAACCTTGACCATGGTGACGATGCTGCCGAGAGACTGACCCTAAGTCCTAGTCGGCATAGATCGCGGCAAATGTTTTACGCAGGGCGTTTTTTTGCACTTTGCCCATGGCGTTGCGTGGCAATTCCTCGACAACGACAATCCGTTTAGGCACTTTGTAGCGGGCCAACCGCGTCTTGATTGATTCGATGATCAGCTCCTCGGAAAGAACCGCGCCGGGCTTTGCCACGACAACGGCTGTAACACCCTCGCCAAAATCCGGATGCGGCACGCCGAACACGGCGCTTTCCAAAACTCCCTCGATGGCGTCCAACTCCGTTTCCACTTCTTTGGGATAGACGTTGTAGCCCCCGCTGATCACCAAGTCTTTGGCACGGCCGACGATATGCACGTAGCCATTGCGGTCGATACGCCCCACATCGCCGGTTTTGAACCATCCATCCGCGGAAAACTCAGCGCGCGTTTTCTCCTCGTCGCGCCAGTACCCCGCGAACACGTTGGGGCCTTTGACCTCGAGATTGCCGACGACATCCGGATTAAGTTCGGCCGCTCCGTTTTCCGCGTTCCTCACACGCAGCGAAATTCCTTTCAAAGGCGGACCGACCGAGCCGGCCAATCTCACCCCGTGATAGGGATTGGATGAGTTCATCATGGTTTCCGACATGCCATAGCGCTCCAGAATTACATGTCCCGTGCGCTGCAGAAATTCGCGGTGAGTCTCCGCCAGCAAGGGCGCCGAGCCCGAAACAAACAGGCGCATCGTCGCCGTCGCATCTCGATTCAGGCCCCGTTGCTGCAGCAGGCGCGTGTAGTGCGTCGGCACCCCCATATATACCGAGGCCTGGGAAAAATGCTCGAGCGCCTGCGCGGCATCGAATTTGGAGAGCAGCAGTAGGCTCGATTTCGAGGCGAGAACGGTGTTGATCGCCACAAACAAGCCGTGAATGTGAAATAGCGGCAACGTGTGCAGCAACACGTCCGATTCGCAGAAGCACCATGCCTCAGCCAACACCGCTGCATTCGAGCTAAGGTTCGCGCGAGTGAGCATCGCGCCCTTGGGACGGCCGGTCGTGCCGGACGTGTAGATGATGGCGGCGATCGAGCCGCTCTCCAAGCTGCGCGTTGCGGGGAAATCGGCGGCGGATTCGGCGGCGAGCAGCGGCAAAGTTCCGGATCCGTCCGCACCCAACGTCTCAACGCCATCGACCTTCGCCTGCCGCGCCAGCGGCTCGATCAACGCGCGGGCCTGCGGCCGGACGATGGCGACACGCGGCTGCGAATCGCGCAGGAAATACTCGACTTCGTTGAGCGTATTCGCAACATTGATGGGCACGAACACCGCACCCATGCGCAGACAAGCGACGTAGAGAAAAATCGCCTCGGCGGATTTGTCGACTTGAACGGCAATCCGATCGCCGCTCTCCACGCCGCGCTGCGTGAGCGCTGCGGCAATGCGTGCGGACTGCTCGCACAGGTCCGCATAGCTGAAATTGCGGCCTTCAGGCGTCCGTATAAATAACCGATCCGAGCGGCGGGCGGCTTCCCCGAACCAGTCAAGCGGATCGCTAGCGAACGTCATTTCCGCATGATGCCATAGCCGCTATTGGCTGTTCGTCAGCCGCTCCCAAATCGGCGCCACGACCGTATCCGCCAATCCGATATCGTTCGCAGTTGCCAGCCCCTCTTCGGCCGTAATGACGTTCTGCGTCTGCAGCAAAGACAGCGTTCCCAGCAATTCACCGGCGCACAGCGCCATCGTCAGCGCTTCGGCCGGCGATCTTTCAATCGCGGCGACGAGGCGCGGCGAGCTCTCCCATTGTTGCGCGATACGCAGCGAAACTTGGGGACCCAGCGCTGCCGTCAGGTCAACCAACAGCGTCGCATTCGGCGTCAGCCGCGGACGCTGTGAGTATAAATCGAGGGCGGCGCCATACACTACCAACGGCCCCAAGGCGCTGAGCAGGATCAGCAGCTGCGCCTCAAACCGATCAGCCGGCAAGGCTTTGAGCGCATACAGTTCTGCGGCACACGCGGCGCGTTCCGTGCGTTCCCACAACATGCGCGGAAAACGCGGAAAATTGCTGCGCGTGGCTCGAAACACCGGCTGCAGCATGGCCGTCGCCACGAGGCCTCGCAGCGCATCCACGCCGAGAACGACGATTGCGCGCTGGATAGTTTCGATGGGCGCGGGAGAAGTTTTGTAAATTGGCGAGTTCGCGAGCCGCAGCACATCGGATGTCAGCACCGGATCGTGCGCGACGATGCGCGCGAGCTTGTCGGGGGCGCTGCGCGGATCATCCACCGCGCGCAGCAATTGCGGCATCAAGGTCGGCCGCCGCGGAAAATACTTCGGCTCCAGCGTATCGGCTTGCAGAACCGCGAAGACCCCGTCTCTGACCCGAGCGTGCGCAGGTTCCAAGGGCTGGGCCTCCGGCGCAGCCGCGAATGCGAGCTTCCAGAGACGTTCGGTCACCAGATTATTTGCCAATTCGGCTCGACTGGCATCGGGAACCGACGTGGGCGCGCCGCCTCGCGATTTAACGGACGCCGCGACGCCGCGCGAGGCGAGCAGTGTCTGCGGCTTGCGCGGCCGGTAAATCAACCACGCCGCGAGGCCGCCGAGCAGGACCGCAATCACGATCCCAACGACAACCACGCCTGACACCTGTAAGCCTAGGAAATCAATAATGAGGCGGCCGCTCCTGTTCTAACGTGCGCGCATCGTCCGATGGCATACCCGCCATTCTGTCTCTGATGGCCTTGAGCTGCGCCTCGATCGACTGAATATCCTGGTGCTGGCGGAACACCGCGTCGCTGAGCTCCACGATGGCGCGCTCAAGAAACGCTATTTTCGATTGGACCCGCTCCAACGGGTCATCCTGGGTCGCGCTCAATGTCTCGCGCCATAGAATAAATAATCGGCCGTGTACGAAGCGCGCAGCTGCTGTCCGGACTGCTCCTTACGGCATCCCGCCGCGGGCACGCTGCCTCCCATCGTGTTTAGGCGCTGGATGAACTGCACGTGCGTGAATAGGCCATTGCCGGCGGTCCCTCGCGCACGGAGCAGCAGCCAGGGAATCGAATTGGGTTTCGGGCTCGGGCTGTTGCCGATCACCTCCCCCACCACTTTGCTGCCGTCACTGGCTTCCCATGTCGGTCCCGCATAGTGCTTGGCGACATTTCGGCCCGCTTTGGAAAACAAGTTGGCCTCGGGTCCCTTGAACACCCACTCATATTGCGAGGGGTCATTCTTCGCAGGTTGGCACTCATAGATTTGCACGCCCACGGCGTGCAGCTGCTTGATCAACGATTGATCCGCAGGCACACGCAACGGTCCGGGCGTTGGTGGTGCTGTCGCGCATCCAGCGATCGCGGCACATAGCGCAATATGAAGGCCAAGGGATGATTGCATTTTCATAGCACACATTATGTCAGGAGATACGACTGACGAGCCAACCCTAAGTGCGCTATTGTGCGCGCATGATGCAACGAAAAGCCCAGCGGCGGGTGCTCGCCATCGATGTCGGCGGCACACACGTAAAAGCAAGGGTCTCCGGCAGCCGCGAAACTCGCGAGTTTGAATCCGGACCGACGATGACTCCGCGCCAGATGGTGGCGCGCGTGCGCGATCTGACCGCCGATTTTAAATACGATGTCGTTTCCATTGGCTACCCTGGCGTGGTCGTCCACGGCAAGATCGTCACCGAACCCTACAATCTAGCGCGGGGCTGGGTGGGATTCGATTTTCGCAAAGCATTCCGGCGGCCGACACTGGTGATGAACGATGCTGCGATGCAGGCCATTGGCAGCTACGAAGGCGGACGGATGCTCTTTTTGGGCTTGGGCACAGGACTTGGCTCAGCGCTCGTTGTCGATGGCACCGTGGCACCGATGGAACTTGCGCATCTGCCCTACAAGAACGGCCGCACCTACGAAGACTACGTCGGCGATGGCGGCCGCCGCCGTCTCGGGGCCAAAAAGTGGCGTCGCACCGTCGCAGACGTGGTCGAGCAACTCAGCAGAGCCCTCGAGGCTGACTATGTGGTGCTCGGCGGCGGCAATGCCAAGAAGCTGAAAAAGCTACCCAAGAACGCGCGCCTTGGAAGCAATGAATTCGCCTTTTTAGGCGGCTATCGGGTCTGGCGTACCCCTGCGCCCCGCCTTGCCGCATAGGCCACAATCAGTCCAGTTATTTGGCGCGACGCAATTCGAACCCCAATCTCGGGAAATGCACCACCACCCTACCGGCGCGCTGATCCTCGCGCGCGATCGAAAACCGCGTTTTGGTAGCACCATATAGCGTCCCCTCGATCGGCTCGGTTCCCGTATCAGTCGCCGCCGCGACCACCCGCTCGCCAATGGCAAGACCGTGCGAATCGAGATTGTCTGTTGATTTTTCGGCCGTCGCGCCGCGGGCGATGGCGATGGCGGCACTGCTATCGAGTTTCTCGTGCGCGCCATGGCCGAAGGCAGCGATGCGGGCCCGCCAGTTTTGCAGCGCCGGGAAGTTTTCGAGAATTTTGGCCACCGGGCCGCCGCGCACGACGAACCAGAGACAGTGATAGATCGAGAAGTCCGCAATACTGGGCGCCGTTCCGAAAAAGAAATTTTGCGCGGCTAACGTCTCTTCCAGCCGTTCCAAATAGAGCGTAAACGCCGCATTCGCATCCGCGGGGCGAATGCGCGGCATATTGGCGCGAAACACGGCCCGGTCATCGCCGAAAGCCTTGATGGTTTCCGGCGGCACGCCTTCGAACATATGCGCCAGTCCCGCCGGCTGCATGGCGAAGGGAATCGCAGTCCAAAACAAGGTGGAATCCGCCCATTGGGCCAGGATGCGCGATGCGCTTGCGACGCCGCTTGGGTATAAAGTCGGGCTCGGCGCGCGCTCCTCGAGCACGTCGGCGATCAGCGCCGTGTCGCAATAAATGTCTGCGCCGATTTGCAGCACCGGCGTCTTACGGTATCCACCGGTGAGCGCAACCAAATCAGGCTTCGGCATGATATTGGGGATGTGAACGGAGACCCATGAGAGGCCCTTGAAGCCCAAGATCAAGCGCACTTTCTCCGCGAAAGGCGACATCGGATAGTGGTGCAGGATGAGCTGTTGCATTGTCTTTCAGTATAGGCGAACTAATTGTTTGCCAAAGTTGTGACCCTTCAGCATCCCGATGAACGCCGCAGGCGCCGCGGCCAAGCCCTCGGCGATGGTCTCCTTGTATTTCAATTTTCCAGACGCCACGAGTCCGCCCAATGCCGACAACCCTTCAGGCCAAAGATTCAGGTGATCGGAGATGATGAACCCCTGCATCTTGAAGCGGGCCACCAAAAACACGCCGGGATTTAAGATGGCGCTCTTTGGGACAGACCCCGGCGTCATGTTGTAATCGGCGATGAGACCGCAAATCGCAACACGCGCGAATGGATTGAGCAGCATCATGACCGCGTTCAACACATCGCCGCCGACGTTTTCGAAGTGCGCATCCACGCCTTTGGGTGCGGCGGCTGCAATCAATCCCGCCAACGACTTGGCATCGGCGGCCGTTTTATAGTCGACGCAAGCATCGAATCCAAGTTCTTGCGTGACGTAGCGGCACTTGTCCGGACCGCCCGCAATTCCCACTACCCGCACGCCTGCATTGCGCGCCAACTGTCCCACCACGCTGCCTACGGCGCCCGAGGCCGCACTAACGACAACCGTCTCGGCCGCCTTCGGTTCCATAATCTTATTGTAGCCATACCAAGCCGTCATGCCGGGCATGCCGACCACGCCCAGATACGCCGACAGCGGGATATGACGCGTGTCGACTTTGCCCAAGCCTTCGGCTTTGCTCACACCATACTCGGCCCAACCCAGCATGCCGCGCACTGTGTCGCCAATCGCGAATTGGCCGCTGCGCGTCTCCACCACTTCCCCCACGCTCGCACCGCCCATGGTCTCGTTGAGTATTTGCGGCATGGCGTAGGATTTCGCGTCGTTCATTCGCCCCCGCATGTAGGGGTCCAGCGATAGATACTGATTGCGCACGCGCACTTCGCCTTCGCCGAGTGCGGGCATGGAAGCTTCTTCGAGGCGAAAATTTTCCGGGCTGGGCCAGCCATGCGGGCGCGATGCCAGCACGATGCGGCGATAAGAATTAGCCATCGGCTACCGCTCCTGATTTTAGGTATTTGAATGTTCCCATCGCTTTGGCTATCAATCGACCATCGCTATCTCTGACCTCGCCCTCGCAAAACGCCATGGTCATGGAGCGATGATACGCAAATCCCGAGACCAACAATCGCGTACCGGCTTTCGCCGGCTGCAAAAAGCTGGTCTTCATCTCGACGGTGACGCCGCCGCCTGCGCCCGCATTGAGGGAGCGACCGGCCACCGCCATCGCCACGTCGAGCAGCGACATCAGCACTCCGCCGTGCGCGACGGACCAACTATTGAGATGCCAAGGCTCAAGATCGAGGGCCACCATCGCGCGGCCGTCAGCGGCATTGATGAACTCGACACCGAGTTCTTTGATAAAGGGGACATTGAGTCGAAACGCGGTGGATTGAGTCACACGAAACCGTACCTTGCCCCGCCGGTGCGTGTCAATTAAACGAGAAAACACGGCTTGCAGGTTGCTGGCACAATGAGCATGATGACCGCCAGTGCCGCAAGTGTTCTGCGTTTCGCCGCCACGCTGGTCGCGACTTTGCTGCTCGGCGTTCCAGCGCTGTGGGCCGCGCTGGCACTCTGGTATCAGGCCCCGGGAGGCCAACTCAAAGGCGTCATTGTGCTGCTGTGGGGCGCATTTGCGCTCGGTGTACTGATTGCGCTCTGGCAAGGCCATGCGCAGCTCGCCTTCCTGAGTTTCGCTCTCGCCTTCGCAATCTTGCTCATCTGGTGGCAGCGCATCGCACCCACCAATGAGCGCCTCTGGGCGGACGATGTCGCGCAAATCACCAACGGCACCACGGACGGCAACCGCGTAACCCTGCGCAATGTCCGCAACTTCGATTGGCGCAGCAACAGCGAGTACACGCAGCGCTGGGAAACCCGCGGCTACGATCTCGACAAGCTCACCTCAGTCGACATGATCATGTCGTACTGGGACGGCGGGGCGATCGCGCACATGCTGATATCGTTTGGATTCGATGATGGTCAGCACATCGCCTTCTCGGTGGAGGTGCGGCGCCGGAAAAACGCAACCTATTCGGAGCTCGGCGGTTTCTTCAAGAGGGACGGGCTCAGCATTATCGCCGCCGATGAGCGCGACGTCATTCGCGTGCGCACCAATATTCGCGGCGAGGACGACTACCTATATCGCATTCGCATGCCCTTGCCGGCGATGCGATCGCTGTTCCTCGGCTACGTCGAACAGGCTGACCGTCTGCTCGACACGCCACGCTTCTACAACACTCTTACCGTCAACTGCACCATGCTGGTCTATCACATGATGAAGCGAATCGTGGGCTATCTGCCCTGGAGCTATCGCTTGCTGTTCACGGGTTATTTGCCCGCATATGTCTACAGCGTAGGGGGCCTGGATCAGCGCTTCACGCTCGAGGAGCTGCGCGCGATGGGCCGGATCACGGATCGCGCCAGACAGGCGGATCGCAGCGACACCTTTTCCGCGGACATTCGCAAAGGCATTCCCGCGATTGATCCCGCTGATCTGCCGGCGGCGGCCGAGTAGTCCTTCGAACCAGTCATAGTCACAACGCCGAAATACTAGTGCCGCGGCGTGAATCCGTAGTGCCCAAAGGCCAAATCGCCAGCAGGACCACGAATGTAGTCCAGGAATTTGGCCGCATCGGGCTGGGCGCCGGTCGTCAACGCCGCAGGATAAATGATGGGCATATGGCTGTCGGCCGGAAACATATCCACCACGCGCACATTCTTGTCCACCAGGGCATCGGTTGCGTAAACAATACCGAGCGCGGCTTCGCCTCGGTCAACGAACGCAAGCGCCGAGCGCACGCTGTCGGCTCTCACCAACCGCGCCGCGACTTGATCCCAGACACCCAGATTGGCCAGCGCCTCATGCGCGTAGCGGCCCACCGGCACGGAATCCGGATCGCCGGTTGCCAAGTGGCTCGTGCCTATGGCGGCGACCAGCGCAAAATGCGGCGCAATTTTCAAGTTGACATTACTGCCCACGGGCGCAATCAAAACCAATTGGTTTCCAAGCACCTCATGCCGAGTAGCCGGTTGAATCAGGTTTCTGGCTTGCAAGTAATCCATCCACTCAAGATCGGCCGAGAAAAACACGTCGGCGCGCGAACCGTTTTCGATTTGGCGAGCCAGCGTCGAACTGGCCGCAAAGGAGAAGCGCACCGGGACCGAGGTGTCCTTGGTAAAGGTATCGCCCAAATCCTGCAGCGCATTTGTCAGGGAGGCGGCAGCAAACACGGTAATGGGTTTTTCCGGGCCCGCGGCCAACGATTGCAGCCCGAAAAGACACGCGCTCAGCAGCAACCATGCGCGCAAGGTGGATTTCATGGATCAGCTAATTTTGCGCGAGCACCGGCGACCCGCTGTACAGTTCGGGAAATGTGCGGCGGAAATTCTCGATTTTCGGGATGTCGTACATCGCGATGTAAGGCTGCGTTGGGTTATGGATCAAGTAATCCTGGTGGTAGCGTTCCGCCGGATAGAAGCCCTTGAGCGGCTCCACGCGAGTGACGATCGGTCTCGCAAAGGCGTGCGACTGCTCGAGTTGGCTGATGTACGCTTCCGCAATCCGTTTCTGATCCTCATCGGCGTAGAAAATGGCCGACCGATATTGAGTGCCGACATCGGGTCCCTGTCGATTTAATTGCGTCGGATCGTGGACCACGGAAAATGCGATTTGCAATATCTGCCCGTAGGAGATCGCCGCCGGATCGAAGGTTATTTTCACCGACTCCGCATGTCCGGTAGTTCCCGAGCTGACCGTTTCGTAATCCGCGGTGGCTTTCGCGCCGCCCGCATAGCCTGCGATTACGTTCTTTACGCCGCGCACGTGCTCGAACACGCCTTGCACGCCCCAAAAGCACCCGCCCGACAACACCGCGGTCTGCGCAGGACCGGTGGACTTCGGACTGTCGATGACCGGCGCTGGGATAACGACAGGCGCCTCTGCGCCGAACAGCGGTGCGTACCAGAGGATCGCGCCGGCCGTGATGGCGCCCGCGAATGCGGCAACCCGCAGCAATATTGAAATCTTCCGAAAAGCCATATTTCTCTCCTAGGCGCGCGGCGTGAAGTGTAGCGCAACCGAGTTCATGCAGTAGCGTAGCCCAGTGGGCTTCGGGCCGTCGTCAAATACGTGGCCCAAGTGCGCGTCGCAGCGCCGGCATGAGATCGCATCCCGCGACATTCCAAAGGTCGTGTCGCTGCTCTTGACCACGTTCGCCGCCGAAATCGGCTGCCAGAAACTGGGCCAGCCGGTGCCGGACTCGAATTTGGTTTTTGAATCATAGAGCGCGGTATCGCAGCAGATACAGTGATAAATTCCATCCGCGTGATTCCGGTCGTATTCCCCTGTGAATGCCACTTCCGTTCCGGCCTGGCGCGCGACACGATAGCTCAGCGGCGATAATTGCGCCTGCCACTCTGCATTAGTTTTCACAATCTTTGGAACGCGAACGATGCCGAGGCTCTTGCCGGCCGGCGAGAAGTTCTCAATCGATACTTCGCCATTGGCCGCCGGACCCGAAAGCGTCGCCGCAGCGACTCGGCCTACCAACGGCAACCCCGACAAGGCGCCCAACCCGGCGATGAAGTAACGACGACTGACGATTGAATGCATGACTTGCCCCTCACCCGAATGTAAATGAATACGCTTGCACGCCTGGATCCAAGAACTCGATTGCGAACACGTGCTCGCCGACATCGCCGGACTGTCGAATTAATTGATACAGCCGCTGCCCGTCGATGGTACCGGCGCCGCTTGAATCCGTATCGGCCCCATGACTGGCCCCCGGCGGAGCGCCGTCCAAGGTCACACGGAAACGCACCGGCTTGCCGCCGCTGCCCGGGCCCAGCACCAGGTGCAAATCACGCGCGTAGAATCGAAATTCAATTTTACCGCCGCTTGCGCCGAGCACCGCCTTTTCCGGGTCTACATCCCATGACCCGCCAAGCGCCCATTGATTCAATTTTAGTGCCGGCGGAGCTGAATAAACATGCGCATGATCCTGCACAAAGCCGCCTGGCGAGGCGAAATTGTCGGCACGGCGGTAGCCAACGTAGGTTTCCGGCGACTGATCGTGCGCCTCATCGGGCGGGGCCTGAACTCCTACTGCCGCAGACTGGCCCATCCCCGGCGGCGGCAACCCGCTCTGCCCCGCTTCGGTCAGCAAGGTGCGAATGATCTGCTCGGATTCATCGTAATTGCCTTCGCCGAAGTGATGCGCGCGGACCCGGCCGCTGGCGTCGATAAAGTAATGCGCCGGCCAATACTGGTTGTTGAATGCCTGCCAAATGGCATAGTCGTTATCCAGCGCCACCGGATAGGTGATTTTCAAATCCGCGACCGCCCGCCGCACATTGTTGGCATCCTTTTCAAAGGCGAATTCCGGCGCGTGCACGCCAATCACCACCAAGCCATGATCCTTATATTTTTGATACCACGATTGCACGTAGGGCAGCGCGCGCAGACAGTTGATGCAGGAATAGGTCCAAAAATCGACCACGACCACTTTGCCTCGCAAGCCCTCGGCGGTGAGCGGCGGCGAGTTCAACCACAAGGTGGCGCCGGCGAATGAGGGGATTTCTCCCTCCACCGGCAAATTACCGGCGGGCTTCGCCGCCGACATCATCATGGCATGTCCGTCTGCTTTGGTATTGCTCATGGCCATGGTGGAGTTGCTCATCGCCATCATGCTGCCGCCCGGTGCGCCCGCATTCTGAGGATTGATTTTGTCGATAAGCGACTGCTCGAGACTGTTCGTGCCGTTGAGCGATAAACGCGTGAGCACGGTTGAGTCCCAGCCAAACACGATTGCCACCACGGCGAGCAGCACGGCGACGCCAAGGCCGCGCCGGATCCATTCCCCGGTGCCCAGCGATTTCTTCAGTAGCGCGAACACCCGTCCGCCGGCCAGCAATGCCACCGCCAACGAGGTTGCGGCGCCTGCGGCATAGGCAAACAGCAGCAACGTCGTGCGGGCGTTGGGGCCGGAGATCGCCGCGCCGGTGAGAATGAGCCCAAGAATGGGGCCGGCGCAGGGTGCCCAGAGAAGCCCCGTGGCAATCCCGAGCAGCAAGGAGTTTAGTAGCGTAACGCGACCCGCGGCTCCCGGGGTTGATTGCGCCAGCCGATTGCCCAGAGCGACAAACGGACGCGCCAGCCAATCCGCCAAACGCGTCGACAACAGGGTTGCCGCGAAGCCGGTCAACAGCACCAATGCGAAGATGCGCCCATATTGATTGACCCTGACGGCCCAAGAACCCCCCACCGCGGCCAACGTGGCGATCGCAGCAAAAGTGACCGCCATGCCGACCAACATGGGCAGACCATTCGTCAGGAATTTTTGCTCCGATCGCGCGAACACGAAAGGCAGTACAGGCAGGATGCAGGGACTCAAAATGGTCAGCACGCCGCCTAGAAACACCAAGATTACGATGGTCATGGTATGCAATTCTACTCCTGTCAAATAAGACCGGCGATTGCACCATTACATTGCAATACGAGGTTATGTTCCGCAAAAAGTCTGCAGCACGCGCTCTTGCGGCTGCGGCGGATTTTCGTAGTCCGCGAAGACGGCGCGCTCAGTATAGGGCGTTGCGAGCACCTGCGAGAATTCCTCGAAAGGCGCAAAATCGCCGCGCTCGACCGCGGCGACAATCACTCGCTCGACGCGGTGGTTGCGCGGAATGTAGGCTGGATTCGCGCGTTGCATCGACTCAGCGCGCGATTTGGGCGCAATCTCCTCTCGGCTCATCCGCACCCGCCAACGCTGCGCCCACTCGTCATAGTCGCGCGGATTGATGAAATGTCCACGCATCGGCCCATCGCCGTGCGGATCGCGGGCCGCGGCGCACAGGGCGCGAAAGCTCAACGAGAAGTCCGCTTGATTGCGCTGCATCGCCTTCAACAAATCCTCGGCGAGCTGCCGATCTCCCGGCTCCGACGTCGACAATCCGAGCTTGCGGCGCATTCCGTCCAACCAAGCGTGATTGAAAAGCGTCTCAAAGGTTGCGATTGCCTCGGTGGCAGCACCAATGGCGCGCTGCGTGTCCGCATCAATGAGCGGCAACAATGTTTCCGCGAAGCGGGCCAAATTCCAGAGCGCCGCATTCGGCTGATTGGCGAAGGCATAGCGGCCGCGCTCGTCGATGGAGCTGAACACGGTTGCCGGATCGAATGTATCCATGAATGCGCATGGACCGAAATCAATGGTCTCGCCGGACACCGCCATGTTGTCGGTATTCATGACGCCATGGATGAAGCCCACATTCATCCAGCGGGCGATGAGGACGGCCTGGCGCGACACAACCTGCCCAAGCAGCGCCACGTAAGGGTTGTTGTCGCCGGCGCACAGCGGGTAGTGCCGATCGATCACATAGTCAGCGAGGATTTTCGTGCCGGCAACGTCGCCCCGAGCCGCGAAATATTCAAACGTGCCCACGCGCACGTGACTCGCAGCGACTCGCGTCAAGATGGCACCCGGCTGCGTCGTTTCGCGTTGCACGGGCTCTCCGGTTGTTACCGCGGCGAGCGACCGGGTCGCCGGAATTCCCAAGCCGTGCATCGCTTCACTGACCAGATATTCGCGCAAGACTGGCCCTAACGCGGCACGCCCGTCGCCGCTGCGCGAGTAGGGAGTTCGCCCGCAGCCTTTGAGCTGAATATCGCGAAGCACGCCCGCGCGGTCGCGCATCTCGCCAATCAAGATCGCCCGGCCATCACCCAGTTGCGCAACAAAATGACCGAACTGATGCCCGGCGTACGCCATGGCAATGGGCGCCGTGCCCTGCGGCAAAACATTCCCGGAAAAAAGGTTCGCCAAGGCCGGCGCATCGAAACCGTGTAAATCCAGGTCCAAGTCCGACGCGAGCGCCTGATTGAATTTGATGAGACCGGGCGCAGCTACCTGCGTTGGCTGTACTCGCGCAAAGAACCTCTCCGGCAGACTCGCATAACTGCTGGGATTCACGCTCTAACCGCCGCCTCGCTGGGAGTTTTGGTTCGAGATAGCTTTCCGCGGGTTGCGAGCCACGATCCCAGCAAAATGAGCGCAAAAGCGATGAAACCGCCGATGCCGAGGTGTTCATCGAGCACCAGCACGCCGAGCAATGTCGCGACCACCGGGTTGATGTAGGTGATCACCGATGCGCGCGAGGCGCCGGCATGATGAACCAGATAAAACATCAGCAACATTGCAATGGCGGTGCAGACGATTCCGAGCACGGCGATCGACGCCAAGGCGTTCGCCGAGGGCAGGCTGGATGGAATTTCGAGCAGGGCAGGAATCAGCAAAATCATACTGGCCACGCCCAAGCTTGCCGCGAGCGGGCCAATGGAATCGAGATCCTTGAGGTGGCGTTGGATGATCAGCGGTCCCACCGCATAACAGAGCGCGGATACGAGCATGCAGCCGACGCCGGCCCAACCCAGCGCGCCCGAGATGGGACCGGTGCCCAGCAGCGCGGCGACGCCGATAAAGCCGATCGCAAGGCCCGCAATGCGCCACGCGCCCAGGGCTTCACGGATCGCAAAAAAGCGCTGAATCAATGCGATGGCAAGCGGCACCATGGCGATCAAAATCCCGGTGACCGAGGAACTGATCCAGCGCTCGCCAAGAGAGATCAGCGAAAAGGGAATCGCGAACTCGACCAGGCCAAAGGCAATGATGGCTGCCTTGTGGTCGGCCCACGACCGCAGCGCGCCGCGGCGCCACGCAATGGGCATCAGTATCATCGCGGCAAGCACGACACGGCTGAATGCCAGGCTAAACGGTGAGACCTCCTGCACCGCAACCTTGATGAAGAAATAGGGCAGCCCCCAAATGATCCCGAGCGCCACAAAGGCCGTCCATCCTCGCCAAGTCACGGAATCAACTCCTCACCACCGCGTTAGGCCGCAATGCTAGCAGGGTTACGTACCCTGTCAGCGATGTCTGACGGGCTTGGCCTACATAAATATCGGCCGAAGCGACCAGCATTTCCGGCGCCTTCCGAGCAGATTCGGATCCCGGCAACGACGAAAATAGCTCCTGAAGGTTGACATCCGGTCGAGATGAAGCGGCCGAGGAGCGAGATCGATGCCTTTTTTTCGCGACGATGACTTATCCATTCACTATCTTGTGCGAGGACACGGCGAGCCGTTGTTGCTGATTCATGGATTAGGATGCAGCGGTGCGGACTGGGCCTTTCAAGTGGCGGCGCTCGAACACCGGTTTCGACTCATTATTCCCGATCTGCCCGGCAGCGGACATAGCTTGCCGCCACGCAGCGAATACACCATCGCCGGATTTGCAAATGCTCTATGGCGGCTGATGGATCACCTCAACATCCCGCAAGCGAACATCGTTGGCTTCTCGTTGGGCGGCGCGGTCGCGCTGGAGATGGCAACACTACGGCCTACTTGCGTGCCCAAGCTCGGACTGATCAATAGCCTGGCGACTTACCAGCCCCGCGATTTGCGCAAGTGGCTCGAGACCTACGTTTCAGCAACGCTGGTACGGATGCTCGGGATGCCGCGCGCCGCTTGTTTGATGGCAGCGCGGCTGTTTCCGGAGCCCTGGCAACGCGCGATGCGCGAACATGCCGCTCGAGTCATGGGATCGGTTCCCGCCAATTCTTATTTGGGCACCGGATTGGCACTGGCGCGCTGGGCGATAATGGACCGATTGGATCGCTTAGCCTGCCGTGTCTTGCTGATCGCCGCCGAAAACGACTTCACACCCCTGGCCGAAAAGCGCGAATTGGCGAAAAAGCTGAAGGCAGAGCTCGTGGTTGTGCGCGGCTCGCGTCATGGCACGCCATTCGACTCCGTCGAAGCCACCAATGCCAGTCTGCTTGCCCTGCTGACAGACCAGCCGCTGCCGCCTCCTGCGAGGTGGGTGCGCGATACGCCGACGCACACGCAGGCGCTGTCGCTCGCCGGCAGCATCGCCGAAGAGCATGCTCTAAGTCCGTTGCTCATCGACTAGCAGCGCGGAATCGCAGCCTCCTCATTGCCACGGCAGGCGATTCAGATCGAGGTTGCCGCCGCTCAAGATGATGCCGATATTCGCGCCCGACGCCGCGATACGGCCCTCGACGATTGCCGCATAACTGACCGCGCCGGAAGGCTCCACCAGCAGCTTCATCACTTCCCAGATCTGGCGCATCGCCTGCACGATCGACTCCTCGCGCACCGTCACGATGTCATCGACCAAGCGCAAGATTTCCGCGAACGGCCGCTGCCCCAATGAAGTCTTGAGTCCGTCCGCGATGGTGTGCGGCTCGAGCATGGGAATGATGTGGCCCGCCTTCAAGGAGCGCGCGGCGTCATCCGCGCCGGCTGGCTCAACGCCGACCACGCGCAAGGCTGGCTTGATGTCTTTTGCCGCCACGGCGATGCCGCTGAGCTGGCCTCCGCCGCCAACGGGACAGAGAATCACATCGAGGCCGGGCACATCCTCGAGCAGTTCGATGGCGGTGGTTCCCTGTCCCGCCATGACGCGCAAATCGTCATAGGGATGGATGAAGACCGCACCGGTGCGCTCCATGACTTGCCGGGCGGTCGATTCGCGCGCGGCCAACGTTGGTTCGCACAGGACCACATCGCCGCCGTAACGGCGCACGGCAGCCTGCTTCGCCTGCGGCGAATTGCTCGGCATCACGATGTATGCCGGGATGCCGCGCAGTCTCGCGGCCCTCGCCAGCGCCGCTGCGTGATTACCCGAGGAATGCGTCACCACTCCCTTGGCCGCCTCCGCGTCGGTCAATAAAAACACCGCATTGGTGGCGCCGCGCGCCTTGAATGCGCCGACTTTCTGCAGATTCTCGCACTTGAAAAACAGCCGATTCCCGGCCAACCCGTCGAGCACTTCGCTGGTCATCACGGGGGTGCGGTGAATCTTGTCGCGGATGCGCGCATGCGCTTCGCGAATCGACTGCATGGTCAGGGCGGGCTTAAGTTCTGTGCTACGTGTATTCATAAACTCTGTGCTAAAAGTACAACATGAAATCGCGCCTGACCTTGTTTGTGATTCTCGCCATGATCGCCGGGCCGCTTTTCGGACTACTGCTGCATCAAGTGTTGGGTGCCGGTCCCGCCGCCGACAGCGCGGCGGCCGCCTTTTCCCTGGTCACCTCAAGCTTCTTGCGCCTCATCAAGATGATCATAGCGCCATTGGTGTTCTCCACGCTCGTCGTTGGGGTCGCCCGCATGGAGGGCCCCGCGGCGATCGCCAGAATTGGTGCGAAAGCCCTCGGGTGGTTCGTCATTGCGACGCTGATCTCGATGGCGATCGGGCTGGCGGCGGTGCAGCTGTTCAAGCCCGGTCTGGGTCTCTCAGCGACTGCGGCCGCAAGCGGCGCGAGCGCGGCCGCACCCTTGCAATTCAAGGATTTTCTCGACCATGTCATCCCTAGTTCCGTGGTGCAGGCCATGGCCAACAACGAAATTCTGCAAATTGTCGTGTTCTCGTTATTTTTTGGCGCCGCGGCATCGAGCCTGGGCTCCAAGGTCAAGCGGCTCATCGACATCATCGACGAGATCGCCGCCGTCATCTTGAGAGTGACCCGTTACGTCATGGCGCTCGCGCCCATCGCCATCTTCGCCGCGCTTGCGTCTACCGTCTTGAGCCAGGGCCTGAACGTCATGCTTGTGTACGCAAAGTACATCGGCAGTTTCTATCTGGCGTTGGTCTTGCTATGGATACTCTTCGGCTGCGCTCTGTACTTGAGCATTGGGCGGCGGGCGTGGACGCTACTGCGGGAGATCCGTTCGCCGCTGCTGCTGGCCTTTTCGACCTCCAGTTCCGAAGCGGCGTATCCGCAAACTTTGGAACGTCTGGAAGCCTTCGGCGTCAGCACGCGCATCGCCTCCTTTGTGCTGCCTTTGGGTTATTCGTTCAACCTTTGTGGCTCAGCGATGTACTGTTCTTTTGGGGTGCTTTTCATCGCTCAAATCTATCGCATTGATTTTAGCGTGCATCAACAAATCATGATGTTGCTCATTCTTATGGTCACGAGCAAGGGCATAGCCGGCGTGCCCCGCGCGGGATTGATGGTGATTGCGGCGTCCTTGAGCTATTTCGGCCTGCCGGAACAAGGCTTGGTATTTGTCATCGCGGTAGATCATGTGCTTGATATGGGACGCACCGCGACCAATGTCTTCGGAAATGCCGTGGCCGCCGCGTTGGTGGCGAAATGGGAAGGCGAGCTCAAGGAAGGTTGGCAGGGAGAACTCAAGGCGAGCGCGGCATGAGTTTGGATACCAGGGACAGTGAACTTAAGCGGGCGCAGCGGCTGCTGGCGCACGATGAAGAAGCGCACGCCGGCGAAGCCGTGGTTCCCGCAATCGCCCAGACCTCGCTATTCACCTTTGCAAGTTACGCGGAAATGGCCGATACGTTCGCCGGAAATCGATCGCGCAACGTTTACTCGCGCACGACCAATCCCACCGTGACTCTATTCGAACAAAAAATCGCGGCCCTGGAGCACGCCGAAGATGCCATCGGCTTTCCGAGCGGCATGGCGGCTATCTCGGGTGCGGTGCTGGCATTCGTACAGCCGCAGGATCGCATTGTCTGCGTGCGCCATGTGTATCCGGATGCGTATCGATTCTTTGAAACCCTGTTGAAGAAATTCGGCGTCATCGTCGAGTACGTTGACGGGTCCGATCTGCCCGCGGTCGAGGCCGCGCTTCCCGGCGCCAAGTTGCTTTACCTTGAGAGTCCGACGAGCTGGACCATCCAAGCGCTGGATGTGGGTGCTTTGTCAGCCCTCGCCCGCCGGCACGGCGCTCTTAGTGTGATCGATAACTCCTGGGCAACCCCGATATTCCAGCGGCCCATCACGCTGGGCGTGGATCTGGTGCTGCACTCCGCGTCAAAGTACATCGGCGGCCACAGCGATACCGTCGCGGGTGTATTGGCCGGCCGCGGCGAGTTGATCAGCCAAGTCAGGCGCACCATTTGCCCCTATATCGGCGCGAAGCTCGGACCGTTCGAAGCGTGGCTGTTGCTTCGGGGCCTGCGCACTTTGCCTGTCCGGGTCTTGGCGCATGAGGCCTCGGCGCTCGATCTCGCGCGCCGCCTCGCAACGCATCCAAGGGTCAGCGCGGTCCATCATCCCAAGCTTCATGCGCCGCTACCGGCCGGACTCACCGGCACAACGGGACTGTTTTCATTCGAAGTCGACGCCGCGATCGACATACCCCTGTTTTGCGACACGCTTGAACTGTTCCAATTGGGAGTTAGTTGGGGCGGCCATGAAAGCCTGATCATTCCGGCGCTTATCGCGCGCGCGCAGGCGGCCGGCCCGAATTCGGCGCTCGACTTCGGTGTGCCGGCCCGCATGATCCGCTTGAGCATCGGCCTCGAAGGCACCGACACCCTGTGGTCCGATCTGGAGCAGGGTCTCAAGAGAGCGGCGCGTTGACGCGCCACGCGGCAAGGTGGCTGCTGGCAGCCTGTCTTTTGCCGCTTGCCCAGGCACAGGCGGATATCACACTCAAGCTCGTGGAGGTTCTCACCAGCCCGGAGCGTACCGAGACTTTGAAGGGGCTGGTGAGCGCTTTCGAAGCACAAAATCCCGGCACGCACGTTGAAATCACATCGCTCGCCTGGAGTTCGGCGTTTGAGAAATTTGCGACCATGGTTTCCGCGGGCGACAGCCCGGATGTGGTCGAGATGCCGGATCGCTGGCTGTCCTTGTATGTCAAGAACGGCAACCTGGAGAGCCTCGAACCCTATCTCGCGCAGTGGAGCGAGACCAAGGGATTGAACGATCGCGCGCTCGAAATGGCTCGGGCCGTCGATCGCACTGCGTATCTGCTTCCGTACGGGCTATATCTGCGGGCGCTGTTCTACAACAAAATATTATTCAAGCAAGCGGGAATCGCCGCGCCGCCTAAGACCTTGGATGAGTTTCGCGCCGACGCGAAAAAGATTTCCGCGATTCCAGGAAAGTCTGGCTATTGTCTGCGAGGCGGCCCGGGCGGCCTTAATGCTTGGATCATGTTCGGTGCCGCGATGGCCGGCAATAATGTTTTCTTCAGCCCGGACGGCAGCTCGACCTTGAGCGGCGCCGATTGGATCAAAGGCACGGCGTGGATGGTCGATCTGTACAAAGAAGGACTCGCGCCGCGGGACAGCGTGAACTGGGGCTTCAATGAAACTGTTGCCGGTTTTTATTCCGGCGCCTGTGCCATGGTGGATCAAGATACGGACGCCCTCATTGCTGTAGCGGAACGCATGCAGCCCGATCAGTACGGCGTCGCGCCCATGCCGAAGGGTCCTGGCGGCAAAGCATTTCCAACCGTGGGCTATGTGGGTTGGTCGATTTTCAAGTCCGGCGCCCATAAGGACTTGAGCTGGAAGTTGATCAAAGTGCTCAACGATCCGGCCGGAAACCTGATTTGGATCAAGAGAGTCGGGGCATTGCCCGTCTACAAGGCCTCTGAAAAATCGCCCATTTATTCGAGCGATCAGCTCAAGGGCTGGTTTGCCGAACTCGCGGATCCGGATGAGGTGCCGACCATCATGCCCACCAATCTGCCCGGTTTTGCGTACTTTGCCGATTCGCTGGTGGTTAAAACCGGCCAGCAGGCATTGCTCGGGCAAATCTCGCCCGAAGTCATGAACCGACAATGGGCGGCCTATCTCACCAAAGCCAAACTGAAGCAGGTGGGCGGCAAATGAATTGGCGGCGGGCGCAGCTCGCGGCGGAGCCGTATTGCTACACGCTTCCCGCTGTGCTGCTGATCTGCGCAGTCATCCTGGTGCCGCTCTTCATAGGGCTCACGTACGCTTTTCACGATGTGCGGCTGCTCGATCCCACGAGCGGCGACTTCGTCGGGCTCGATCATTTTCGCGAGCTTCGCGACGATCCCGCATTCTGGAATGCGCTGCGCAACACTTTGACCTGGACGATCGCTTCCGTTGCGCTGCAATTCAGCCTGGGGTTGATTCTTGCGCTGCTGCTCAATCGGGTGTTCCCCGGCCGCGCCCTGGTTCAACTACTGGTATTTCTTCCCTGGGCAATCCCCAGTTTTCTATCGGGACTCAACTGGGCGTGGCTATTCAATCCCGTCGTCGGCCCGCTGCCCTTTTGGCTGCATGCCTTGAACATCCTGTCGGCCCCCGACAACCTGCTGTCCGATCCGCGCCATGCTTTGTGGGGTCCGATTGCCGCCAATGTGTGGTGGGGCATTCCGTTTTTCGCGATCACCTTGCTCGCCGCTCTGCAATCGATCCCGGCCGACATCTACGAGGCAGCGGCCATCGACGGCGCGGGTCCCTGGGTGCGATTTCGCAGTATCACGCTGCCATATCTGGCGCCAACCATGGCCATCACGATCCTGCTGCGCACGGTGTGGATTGCGAATTTCGCGGATTTGATCGTGATCATGACCAAGGGCGGTCCGGCAGATTCGACGCAAATTCTCGCCAGCTATATTTTTACGCAGGCCTTTCAACGGCTGGATTTCGGCTACGCATCCGCGATCGCGACAGTACTGTTGGCGCTGTTGCTGGCGTACGCGCTGGCGCTGCTGGCGCTGCGCAGCGTTTTCGTGCGGCAACGCTGATGTTCATCGAACCGCATCGCACGCGCTATTGGCTGCTGCATTACGCACTGCTCGGCGCGTTCATGCTGTTCGCGCTGTTTCCGCTATTTTGGCTGCTGAAAGTCTCGCTCACGCCCAACAATCTGCTCTATGGCGAAGGAATTCGCCTGTGGCCCTCGCAGGCCACGTTCGCTCATTACGAATCGGTGATTGCACACACGCAATTTCCCTTGTTCTTCCGCAACAGCGTCATTGTGTCGAGTGCGACGGCCGCTTTATCGACGCTGCTCGCGGCCGCAACCGGCTATGGCTTCTCCAGATTTGAATTTCGGGGCAAGTACTGGATCATAGGCTTGCTGCTGGTGACGCAAATGTTTCCCTTGGTCATGATCATCGCCCCCATCTTTCGCTTGCTCAGCCCCCTTGGCCTCACCAATTCGCTCACCGGACTGGTGCTTGTTTACACGGCATTCAACGTTCCGTTCGCGAGTCTGCTGATGCAGTCATTCTTCGATGCCATCCCGAAGGAGCTCGAGGAGGCGGCGCTGCTCGATGGCGCGCACCGATTCACCGCATTTTGGCGCATTGTCGTGCCGCTCACCCTGCCCGGCCTGGCGGCGACGCTCGGTTTCGTCTTTACCGCCGCGTGGAGCGAACTGCTGTTCGCCCTGATGTTGAACTCCTCGAGTTCTGTCAGCACTTTCCCGGTCGGCCTGCTGGCATTTGTATCAAAATTCTCGGTGGACTTTGGGCAAATGATGGCGGCCGGCGTATTGGCGCTTCTGCCCGTGTGCTTCTTCTTTGCTTTCATACAACGTCACCTCGTGCAAGGCCTGACGGCCGGCGCAGTAAAGGGCTGAAGTGGCTGCGATTCGCCTCGACGGATTGTGCAAGAACTACGGTGACGTCGCGGTGCTTCGCAGCATCGACCTCTGCATCGAAGAAGGCGAATTCGTCGTGCTCGTCGGACCATCCGGATGCGGCAAGTCGACTCTGCTGCGATTGATCGCGGGGTTGGAGCAAATCAGCAGCGGCGAAATTCGAATCGGCGATCGCGTGGTGAATGACCTTGCGCCCAAGGACCGCGACGTCGCCATGGTGTTTCAGTCCTATGCCCTGTATCCGCACATGACGGTGCGCGAGAACATGAGTTTTGGTCTCAAACTGCAGGGAATGGCGCGCAGTCGCATCGAGCAGATCGTGCAAGCGGCGGCCGAGAAACTCGAAATCCAGAATCTGCTCGCGCGCAAGCCCAAAGATCTCTCCGGCGGACAACGCCAGCGCGTCGCCATGGGCCGCGCCATGGTACGCGAGCCAAAGGCGTTTCTTTTCGACGAACCGCTGTCGAATCTCGATGCGCGCTTGCGCGAACAAATGCGCTACGAAATACGCAAGCTGCAGCGCGACTTGGGAACGACGTCCGTCTACGTGACTCACGACCAAATTGAGGCCATGACCATGGCGGATCGCATTGTCGCCATGCGCGATGGCATCGCGCAGCAAGTCGGCACCCCGGCGGAGCTCTATGGCAATCCCGCCAACCTTTTCGTGGCGGGCTTCATCGGTACGCCCGCTATGAATTTTCTAAACGGCACGGTCTGCAATGGGATTGATGTAATGGTGGGTACTGATCGGCTCGCCCAGATCGCCCCGGCACACGCCACGCCCGCGGATGGTCGGGTCATCGTTGGCATCAGACCGGAACGGATTTTGCTGAGTGCGCCGACTCAAGGCGTGCCTTCGCAAATAGATCTTCTGGAACCCACAGGATTGGGAACAATCCTGCATTTGCGTATTGCCGGCCAGCGACTCAAGGTTTTCACCACGGAGCGCGTAACGGCCGGCGTCGAGGAGCGGGTGGGAATTTCCGTCAATGCGGCCGACGTGTTGCTGTTCGATCCCGGAACCGGGTTGCGATTATCCACGCGCTCGGAGCGAGCCTGATAGTTAGCCGCGGCCGGCGCTGAACACCGCCAGCATGTCCTCTTCTTCTTCCTTTGCTGGCTCGGCATCATTCTGCAGCAGCTTCAATATCTCATCTGCCGGCATTGGCCGGGCGAACAGAAATCCCTGCCCGACCGAGCATCCCAGCCTTCTTAAGATCTCGACTTGCTGGTAGGCCTCGATGCCTTCGGCAATGACTTCGATGTGCAAATGACGCGCGATGGCGATGATGGCGCTGACGATGGCCAGATCGCTGGAATCAGTCACCAGATCCCGCACGAAGCTGCGGTCGATCTTGAGCGCGTCAACCCGCCAGTTCTTGAGATAGCTCAAGCTCGAATAGCCGGTTCCGAAGTCATCGATGGCGATCTTGATTCCGAGGTCGCGCAGCCGCGCCATGCTGTCCTGCCGATTTTCGCCGGCGGGAGAATGAGAATCGAACACCGCGCGTTCGGTCATTTCCAGCTGCAACATCTCGGGACGAAGATTGTGCGACTTCAACAAGGTCGAAATCGTCGATTGCAGCTCGCCGCGCTGCAGCTGCGCCGGAGCGACATTGAGCGACACCGGCACCAGGGGAATGCCGGCCTTGCGCCAGGCACTCATGGTTTGCAGGGTCCGGTGCAGAACGAAATTGCCCATCGGGACGATCAAACCGGTTTCCTCCGCGACGGGAATGAATTGATCGGCGGGGATCATGCCGTGAACCGGATGCGACCAGCGCATCAATGCCTCGAGGCCGACTATCTTGCGCGTGATCAGGTTGACGAAGGGCTGATAGTGCACATCAAGCTGCTTCAAGCGCAGAGCCTCGCGCAGCGACGCCTCGACCGCGACGCGATGCTTGAGCTTGCGGTTCATCGCATGACTGAACATTTGCACATTGTTGCGGCCGCGGTCCTTCGCTTGGTACATCGCGGTATCGGAATGCTTGAGCAGCTCGATCATGTTGGCGCCGTCGCGCGGATACAAACTGACGCCGACGCTGCCTGTGGTTTGCAGCGAGTGACGATCGATGATGATGGGGCGATTCAAAGTCTCGATGATCCTGCCCGCGCCCAACGTGACTTCGTCGTAGTTCTTGACATTGCGGAACACGACGACGAACTCATCGCCGCCCATGCGGATCACCACATCGGAATCCCGCACGCAGGTCCGCAATCGTGTCGCCACTTCTTGCAGCAGCTTGTCCCCGGTCTCGTGGCCGCGGGTATCGTTGATATGCTTGAACCGATCCAAATCCAGAAACACCACGCCTAGCATGGTGCGCGCCGCCTTCGCCTCCTCGATTGCCTGCGGCAGGAAGGCGGTGAGATAGTGGCGGTTCGGCAGCCCGGTCAGTTGATCGTGATGCGCCATCTTGTCGAGCCGCTGCTGATTCTCTATGAGTTGCTGCTCTGCCTTCCTGCGCAATGAGACATCATGCGTCACGTAGGCCAACACGTCGCGGCCATCCACATCGAGCGCGTTGCAACGCACCTCGGTGTCGAAGAATGACCCATTCTTGCAGCGTTGCTGCATGTTGAGCGCCATGCCCGAGTGCGCTTCGACCAGGCGCGACAGCACGCTCTCGGGCGTAGCATCGCGATCCGCGAATATATCGGTCAGGGTCAACGACTGCGCTTCCTCGTTGGTATAGCCGAGGCGCCCTAGAAAAGCGGGATTGGTGTACAGCACTTGATATGAATGCGAGTCGACTATGACGATGCCGTCGTTGGCCTGGTCGATCAGGGCCTTGTAGCGCGCATCGACCGAACGCTGATGGCGGAGATAGCGTCTTATTTGAAAGACAATGATGCCGACGATCACCAGCAGTATGAGCAGCCCGGTGAGCATGTAGCCGGTCGCCCCGCGCGCGGGTTCCTGTGCGCTCGTTGGAGTCCCGGAAGCGTTCGCTGCGCGTGCCAGCCGCAATACTCGAACCGCGCGGCCGCTCGCGTCGCGCAGCAGGGCCAGACCGGAGGCGTCCTCGGTCGACAACTGGGTAGTCACGCCGAATGCGCCGGCCGCCTCGATCGGCACCGAATCGAAGGCCTTGGTAGGCTGCACGCTCAACGTGCCTCCCACGGAATTCGCCAACTTAGAGATCAGCCGCGGCGACAGCACGCGGCTCGCGGCCACCCAACCCATCACCGCGGGCGAGGCGTGCCCTATGACCGGCCGCACGACAAGCCACCGATCATCGTTGAAGGTCATCAATTGCGAGCTGCGATTCACTGTCTCCGGAGACGCAGCGAGCGACTCGACCAACTGCGTCAATGCGGGCTCGGGCGGCTGTTCATTCAACTGGCCGTCGGTGATGGTGACGCTGAAGCGAACGGCACGCGAGGCGCTCAGTACCAGCAAAGCGTCCAGGTCACGCCGAGACATATCGGCGAGCTCTAAGCGGTCGGCGGAGGGGTCGGTGGTCTCTTGAACCAAGCGGATGACAGCGTCGGACTCGGCCAGTTCGCGGGTTCGCTCCGCAAGCTGCTCGGATTGCGCCGTTAACTCGCGCGCCAATTGAGCGAGCTGCAAGCTTAAGTTCTCGCGCTCCAGCACGGAGGCGCGGTTGCGCCAGTCTCGCTGGCTTAAAGCAACCGATCCCAAGAGCACCAGCAGCAGCAAGGCAACCCCCGCCAGCCACAGTGATCGCCGCTGCAACAGCGTCTGAATCCAGGCTGCCTTAGCCATGCTAAGTCAGCGCCCCTGGGGGATCGTGTCGCAAAAACAGCCGGCTATTCGACATAATCATGTACAGATTTAGTTACTTGCCCGCAGTATCTGCGATACCGTCTGAAGTAACCGATATGGGGTCCACAGTCCGATGTAGGAGTTTTGGGGCCCTCGGGTGATTACGGGGCAGATCCCGCCAGCAGAGCGCCAAGTTCAATTCTTTCAAGAATTCTCTGTGGAACAATAGGGCATGGAAGTTCGCCTCGATACCAGTCTCGAGCTCTTGTTGGAGCGCGCGCCCAGCGCGCACGCATCGCGTGTCCTCGCAACCGTGGTTGCGACCGCTGGGTCCACCTATCGAAAGCCCGGTGCACGCATGCTGCTCATGGCGGACGGTAGCTTTATCGGGTTATTGAGCGGCGGTTGCCTCGAGTCGGACCTGCAGATCCACGCGCGCGAGGTGTTGGAGAGCGGCGCGGCCCGCGCCTTCGACTACGACACTCGCGGTCCGGACGACACGCTCTTCGGTGTCGGGGCGGGCTGCGAGGGCACCATGCGGGTATTGCTGGAACCCGCGGGCCCGATGAGTTTGGCCGAGGCGGCGCTGGCTGCCGCCGGCCGCGTCACAAGCTCCGGTGAATCAACATCCTTGGTTATGGTGCACAACTCAGCGCAGCTGCGTCTCGGCACTTATCGCAGCGACCAGGAACTGCCGGCTGATGAGCGATCGCGCGCATACGTGCAACGCCTCGCCCCGCCTCCGCACCTGCTGCTCTGCGGAGCGGCGCCGGATGCTGAAGCCGTGGTGAGCACGGCGCGTGCCTTGGGCTGGCGTGTCTCAGTGGTGGATCATCGTCCGGCCTATGTGGCTGCTGCACGATTCGCCGGCGCCGAATTGCACATCGCCAGTCCCAAGACCTTGCGCGCCGAGATTGATCTGACGCGTTGCCACGCGGCTGTCGTGATGAGCCATCATCTGGCCTCGGACGAGGTGTACCTACGCGAACTCGCCGAGGCAGGCGTGCCTGCCTATGTCGGATTGCTCGGCCCCAAGTCGCGCCGCAACCGCCTCGCGCAAGAATTGGGGCCGCACGTAGAGAAGCTCGCTAGCCGAATTCGCGGGCCGGTCGGCCTCGATATCGGCGCAACGACACCCGAGGGTATTGCGCTGGCCATTGTCGGGCAGATTCATGCATGGCTGGCGGGGCGCGGCTACACTGAGGCGGTATTGACATAGGAGCCTGTCCGATGACCGCCCCCACCTATCGCTCCGGCGCGGAATCTGTTCCAGCAAGTAATGCCGCCACAACCCTCGAAGAACGCGCCACGGCACTGGCCTTCCTGCAGAAGTTGGCGACTGAAGTTTCCAAGGGCACCGTTGACCTGCCCTGCTTTCCTGACGTCGTCGTCCGCATCAGCCACGCGCTGGCCGATCCCAGCACCACGTCGGAAAAAGTGGTCACCATTGTGGGCGCCGAGCCACGTCTCGCCGCACGGATTTTGCAAACCGCCAATTCCGCGGCGTTCAATAGTTCAGGCAAACCTTTGACCGATTTAAGATCCGCCATCACGCGGCTCGGCCAGCAAATGGTACAGAGCACTGCCATGTCCTATGCCATGCAGCAGATGAAGAACGAGGCGTCTCTGCGCAGCATTGCCCAGCCGTTGACCGAGTTGTGGAACAAGAGCATTGCAGTGGCCTCGATCTGCAAGCTGGTCGCGGCGCGAACCAAGCTGTCCGCGGACGAGGCATTCTTGACAGGTCTGCTTCATGGCATCGGCAAGCTCTACATCATGGCGCGTGCAGTGAGCACAGCCAACGGTTTCGGCAACGTGCAATCCTGGGTGGAACTGATCAGCGGCTGGCAGGCCTCGATCGGCGAAGCGGTGCTGCAGAGTTGGGGCTTCGCAGAGGAGATGTGCGAAGCGGTGGGCGATCAGGATGATCTCGATCGTCGCTGGAAACATGAAGCGGGGCTCGTCGATGTGCTCATCGCCAGCCTGCTGCTGTCCGATGCGCGCAACGCGCCCGCGCCGAGAAATATCGCGACCGAAGGCATCAACTCGTTCTTGAGTATCGGCGTGACAACAGCGGATTGCAGCGCAATTCTTGAGCGGGCCGAAGAAGAAATCCGCCTGATACACGAGGCCCTGGCGTAAACTGCCGCGATGCGCAGATTCGTTGGCTCGTTGCTTAACGCGCTCTTTGCTGGTGCCGCGCTTGCCGCCGCGGTCCCCGCAGCCGCGCCCGCGCCGCCGGTGCAGGATTGGCGGGTGAGCGTGCGCGAGCTGGCATTGAGCCACTTCAAGAATCCCGCGTGGGGCTACTCTCACTGTCTGCGCGACTATGCCTTGGCCCGGGAATTAGCTGCTGCGGATCACGTCGCGCTCGATGATGATGTGCTTTACGCCGCAGCGTATTTGCATGACATGGCGGCCTTCCCGCCCTGGGAAGACGTCAAGGTCGATCACTCGGACGTCGGCGCGCGTCTGGTCGATACGGTTCTGAAAGGCACCGGTTTCCCCATGGAAAAAATCGATGCGGTGCGCGGCGCGATCCGTACGCACATGTACTATCGGGATCCCGTCGGAGCGGAAGCGCTGTACCTGCACGACGCAGATGCCCTCGACTGGCTCGGCGCGATTGGCGTGGCGCGCGTCATGGCGCTGGTTGATCCGCACGGCGGCAATCCCGATGCGCCGAAAGCCGTGGCGATGCTCACCGATAATCTGAATAAGGTACCTGCGCGCGTGCTGTCACGTGCCGGCCGTGCACGCGTTCCCGAACTCACAGCGGAGCTGGAGAAGTTTCTCTCGGATTTGAAGCGCGAAACGGACAACCTGCGCACCCTCTAGCCTTCAAGGCTATCGGGGTGCGGGGTGAATGGGATCGATCCAATAAACCTCTTCGAATCGTTCGGCGGCGTCGATGTTCAAATTCACGACGACCGATTCATTGTCGCTGCGCACCAGGACGCATTCGAGCGGCGCATCGCTTAGGGCGTTGATTTCCTGATGAGGCACATACGGCGGCACGAAAATAAAGTCTCCCGCGTCGGCCTTGGCGGTGAATTCAAGGCGATCGCCCCAGCGCATGCGCGCCGCACCCTTCACCACATAAATGACGCTCTCGAGCGCGCCATGGTGATGGGCGCCGGTCTTGGCGTTGGGTTGAATGATCACCGTGCCCGCCCACAGCTTTTGCGAACCAACGCGCGCGAAATTCACCGCGGCGGCGCGCAGCATCCCCGGCGTCTGCGGCGTATTGCTGTCCAGGCGGTCGCTCTTGATGACCCGCACGCCCTCCGTGCGCCAATCGCGATCTGACTTCAACTATTTACCTCTAGAGGTTATAAGTGGCCTGCAGTCACGCAACATCGCCAGAATAACCGAATCTATGCACTCAAACACCCAAACTTTGCCGCGCGATTGGCTGGCAGACCTGCCCTTGTGGACCATTCTCGCGCCCGTCATTGCAGGAATTGTGCTGGGGGCGGCCATTCTTGGCGTTGGCCTGAGCGGAATTTTTGTAGGGGTGATCGCCCTGGCCCTCGCCGGCAGCGTATTCGCCGCCGTGCATCACGCTGAAGTCGTCGCGCATCGCGTCGGCGAACCCTATGGCACGCTGGTGCTGGCCCTCGCGGTCACACTGATCGAGGTGGCCTTGATCGTCTCCTTGATGATTGCAGGCGGCACGGAGGCGGCCGCGCTGGCGCGCGACACGGTATTCGCCGCCGTGATGATTATTCTCAACGGCATCATCGGCCTGTGTTTGCTGGTCGGAGGCCTGCGGCACCGCCAACAATCCTTCAGCCTCGAGGGCGTCAGCGCGGCATTGGTGGCGCTGGCAGCCATCGTCGTCCTCACCCTGGTCTTTCCGAACTACACGGTCACGACACCGGGTCCGTATTATTCGCCGAGTCAGCTCATGCTCATCGCCGTGGTATCGCTGATCATTTACGGAGCGTTCGTTTTCGCGCAGACCATTGGTCATCGCAACATTTTCGTCGAGGATGAACCGGCAACGGAAGCCGCGCACCCTGCGCCGCCGCCGAGCAATGCCGTAACGGCCATCAGTGCGGTTTTATTGATGGCATGCCTGACGGCAGTGGTATTGCTCGCAAAGAAATTGGCGCCCAGTCTCGAATCGGCCGTCCTGCGCGTGGGCGCGCCGGACGCCCTGGTCGGCGTGATCATCGCCGCCATTGTCCTGCTGCCGGAGGGTTTCGCTGCATTACGCGCCGCTCGGGCCAACCGCTTGCAGACCAGCCTGAATCTTGCGCTGGGATCCGCGCTGGCCAGCATTGGATTGACCATCCCCGCGGTCAGCCTGCTATCGCTGTACATGCATACCGAGTTGGTGCTGGGGATTGACACCAAATCGACCGTGCTATTGATACTGTCGCTGTTCATTACCGCAATCGCACTGCGCACCGGAAGAACCATTGTTCTGCACGGCATCGTGCTGCTCGTCATTTTTGTGGTCTATTTGTTCACGACCGTCGTTCCCTAATTGGCTTCGTCAGGCGGCAATGGGTTTAAACGCGAACGCCACCACCACCGCGGCAATCAGCAACGCAAATGACACCGCATAATTCCACGCCATTTTCTCTTTGAGATAGACCACCGCGAACACCAGAAAGACCGTCAAGGTAATGGCCTCTTGAATGATCTTGAGCTGAAAGCCGGTAAAGGCGCCAAAGCCCAAGCGATTCGCGGGTACCGCCATGCAGTATTCGATCAACGCAATCCCCCACGATACGAGAATGGCCTTCCACAGCGGCCAATCGTGGCCGTATTTTAGGTGTCCGTACCAGGCGAAGGTCATAAAAACATTGGAACCGAATAACAGCAGGACCGTCATCGCTTAATCCCCTAAGTGGCTTCGGTTGCGATTTTCGCCGGCAACCGAGGGCGTGTACAATCGGTCACATGCTAAGAATTGCGTGCGCTGTGTTTGCCTTGAGCGTTGCCGCGTTGAGTTGGGGCGCGGAACCCCTGATTGACAACGACCGTGTCACTGTCTGGGATACCACGCAGCCGCTGCCGCCGGCACAAC
>Ga0302325_10002406_pt1 | contig 45505 bp, 32 predicted proteins | sample Palsa_T0_2_FD_201948 | JGI IMG/M metagenome (GOLD analysis project Ga0302325, IMG submission 201948) | Peat permafrost microbial communities from Stordalen Mire near Abisko, Sweden - Palsa_T0_2 | ecosystem: Environmental > Terrestrial > Soil > Palsa > Peat permafrost | place: Sweden: Abisko...
GCTTCGCTTCTGCTCGTGTCTTGAAACCTGTTTCTGCTATTTCACTGTCACTCAAGTCCACGACATAAAAGTCTCGCCGTTGTTTGACGGCAAAACCAGTTACGTTCGTACTGCATTTCGGAGTGTTAGCTTCCAGCACGCGGCTCTTCACTCGTTCATACTCGCGATCAGAAAATATCCGGTCCGGAGAAAAGACACCTGTGCGAGTAGAGAGGGCACGCAGATATTCCTCTGCTGCGCTTCTCTTATCGAAGTATCCGACTCCTGCAATGCAGTAATGAGCCTCTTTGCGGATTTTTATATCTGTGATCTTCATCGCACAGCCGCCGTTTTCTGAGAGACTGCGAATGCATCGAGATCCTGCTTGTCGAAAGCATACTTGTTGCCGAATTTCACATAGGGGATTCTGCGAGACCAGACCAGCTCACGCATGAACCAAACTGTGGCAGACAAATAGAGAGCAGCATCCTTGATGTTGAGCATGCGAGGCTCTACGACGGGTGTAATTTTCTTGGAAGACCTAGCCATGTGGACAATCCTGATTTTGGATTGGCTAGGTTCTGAGTCTTCACTCTGCCGATTGGTTACGGCTCGGGACTGACGCGCCCTGAAGCGATCAGGGAGAGAACAGACTGCCGAAGCAGTCACTCCCAGCAGACACAGCCTAGTGTCTGGGTGATCTAAGTATAGCAAATGCAATCGCAGTTGGGCAATAGTAATCTGTGGGTGGTTACTTTGGAGCTATGGACCTGTTTCACCAAGGGAGATAAGATTTTTGTTGAAACAGGGAGGCATGATGCCGAAGAAGAGAACACATGGCGATGGCGGACTGATTCAGATTTACCACAAGAAGGATCCGCTGACAGGGAAGAAGCGCCTGCGGAGCCCCTTCTGGTATGCGGTGTTCTACGACCTGAACGGCAAGCAAGTCCGTGTCAATACGGAGCGCAGTGTCAAAGCGGAAGCGCTCAGTGAACTGCGGCGCCTAATGCATGACAGAGACGGCGGAGCGCCTGATCCGAATGAAGCACGCAACACCAAGTACGCCGATCTTCGCGCTGGGCTGCTGGCATCGTATCTCGAACGCGGCAACCGCTCATTGACTACCAGAGCGAACGGTGACGAGACTGTGGTGGGGCTGAAGCAGTTGGACGACTTCTTCAACTACAGCGAGAGCAATCCCGGTCCTGCGGTCGGCGACATCACTGTCGATACAGCGCGTGACTTCGTGAAGAAGCGGAGAGCCGAAGATGCTGGCAATGCTGTAATCAATCGGTCTCTGGCTTGCCTACGCCGCATGCTGAGGATCGCGCTTGAGGATCGGAAGATTCAGAACGTTCCTGTCATCAGGCTGCAAAAGGAACCGCCAGCGCGACGCGGCTTTGTCACTGATGAGCAGTTCGACAAGCTGCTGAAACTTCTGCCGACGCATCTGCGCCCGCTGATCGTGTTCTTGTTCTTCTGCGGTGTTAGGCATGGTGAAGCGCTGGCTGTTGAATGGTCCCAGGTTGATCTTGTGGCTGGACTCATCCGCTTGCATGAGACGAAGAACGACGAGCCACGAGTCGTGCCGTTGCCGTCGATACTGCGCATGATGCTGACAGCAAGTGAGCCGAAGGTCGGCAAAGTCTTCGACTCCACCAATCTGCGCAAAGAGTGGATGACCGCTTGCGACGCTTGCGGACTAGGACGTAAAATCGAAGTCGAGGGCAAGCCCTACGATCCGCTTTATGAAGGGCTCACCATCCACGATTTGCGTCGCTCAGCAGTGCGGAATCTGGTGCGCTCTGGCGTTCCAGAAACAATAGCCATGCGCATCAGCGGACACAAGACGCGCAGTGTGTTTGACCGCTACGCCATCGCAGCCGAGGGTGATCTGAAGAAGGCGATGCAGAGAGTTGAAACAGCCGGACTTGGTGAAACTTTGGTGAAACAGGCGCTCCCAGCGGGGAAGCGTAAATCGCGCAAGTAGCTGTAAGATCAAACAGATGGCGCTATCGTCTAGGGGTTAGGACGGAAGATTCTCAATCTTCAAACCCGGGTTCGATTCCCGGTAGCGCTACCAACAACATAGCCGGGATTCACTCCGATCATTTGCAATTAAATTGAGAATATGGGAAGCCAGACGCGGCCACGATTGCATTACCGCATGGAAGGCCGCGCTGCGTGCTCTGAAAACCTCGATACCCGGACGTTTGCATGTTAGCCGTCAAAGCCCGCCAGCGAAAGCCGTGAACCTTTTGGGATCGTACCTTGGACAATTTATTTATGCCTGATCTGGGGTTTGAAGAAGCGTTGCTAGTGCTGCGCGGATGGCGAGATGAAAGGCGGCTTATCCACTTTCATGTCTGCGACAGTGCGGATGCCAACGGATTTACCTGCTTCGGACTTGGAGCGATTGAGGAACTTACCGAGGAGTCTGTCCGGATCGATAGCCGAAACGTTAATGCACCGGAGATGTTGAGCGGTCAAAAACATGGCTGCACGGTCTCACTCCGCCGAGCAGATTGGTTTGCGCTTTGGGACTGGCGAGACGTTCCTCCCGAAGAACAATTGATGAAGGAGCTTTTGCAGGACTCCTACGATGTAATTCTGACTGTGGCGTTTGGTCGCGGCAGATGCGTTCTCCAGACGCTGAGACGCAGCGATGAGCTTTAGGGCTCCTGTCGTGATGGCGGCTCAGTCTGTTTGAATATCAATGCTGCTTCCCTACACTGTGAAATCCCTCTCGTGGCATCACCGGGTCTTTTATCTTTATCCATCTCGTAGATTGGGGCGCTCAATTGACAAGGACAGCGTAAAGGCGTAAGTTTTCAGTGCGTTCTTTTGCCGTTCCCCCCTAGGACGCACCACCCTTGTTCGCTGGAGGTTCTATGAAAACTACCCTGGGTTTGACCCTAGCACTGCTTTCTCTCGCTGCATCCGCGCAGAGTCGGCTTGGCCGCCAGACGAGCGAGACATTTCAACAGTTGGCGGAGCTAACCGGCTCTCAGTCGTTTGCTCTTTTTGCGTCAAGTCTGGCGCTCAGCGGCAACACTCTGGTCATTGGAACGCCGGCAGCAACACCACCAGATGGCTGCGTCGCCTGCGGGGTGGTTTACGTCTATACAGCGGTCAACGGCGACTGGACGAATCTTCAACTAACAGCGACCTTGACGCAGTCAAGTGGCCAGAGCCAGGGGGGCTTCGGTGGCGCCGTGGCGATCAGCGGGAATACCGTGGTTGTCGGAGGGTATGACTCGTCTAGCGAGTTGGGCGCAGCTTACGTCTACATTAACCCTTCGGGAACAGTTACGGAAAATGCCGAGCTCACAACATCCGTCCCAGGAGCCCCTTTCGACTCCATCTCTATCGACGGGAATACGATTGTCGCGGGCAGTCCGCTTGCGCCGGTCGGCAGCGAACGCGAATTGGGCGCGGCTTATGTGTATGTCGAGCCTCCCGATGGATGGGAGAACATGACGGAAACCGCAGAGCTTGTAGCCAATGACGAGTCCACAGAATGTGACTTTGGAAATTCGGTCAGCATCAGTGGGAGCACAGTTGCAGTGGGAGCTCCTAGGCTTGGGCTCGCGTATGTTTTTGTTAAACCTGCACATGGTTGGAATGGAACTCAGGGACAGACAGCGGAACTCATGCCCTCGAACGGAACAAAGGCCGCCATTTTCGGGATTTCTGTATCGTTGAGTGGGGATACGGTTGCGGTAGGTGCGCCAGAGGAGACCGTGGGGACCAAACAGGAAGTGGGCGCTGTGTACATCTTTTCGGAGCCTTCGCACGGCTGGCCTAAGACGATGACTCAGACGGCCGAATTGACGGCCGCTCGGGGTACCGCCGGCAGCCTAATGGGCTATTCGGTTGCGATCAGCGACGGGATGTTATTGGCAGGTGCGCCATATGCCCGTAGCGGCCAAGGTGTTGCTTATGCTTTTTCCGAGCCGCCCGGAGGTTGGCAAAATGAGGCCGCAGGCAAGGAAATTGTCGCAGCCGACGGAGCCCCGAACAACTCATTTGGCGACGTAGTTGCCCTTGGCGGCGGGGTTCTGGGGGTCTCGGCCCCGTATTGGCCGGATGGAGGCCTGGGTCCTGACGGCGCCGTATACGTCTTCGGCGACACTCACTAGAACGTACCGAGCATTTTGCCTAGAACAACGTAGCGTTACCTATCATCTGGGCATTTCCGATGAGAGTGCTGGTCCCGCTTGGCTGACCGGCAGCCAAGGCCAGTATCGCGTTAGCGTAAGCTGCGGAATAGGTTAATCGATTGAGCACGTTGCCGCAGGTGGTACCACTCAGAACTGTGGAACCCGGGTCGAAAGCGCACAGGAGGTCGTTGTAATAGATTTCTGCCGAAGTGGTTGCGTGCTGACTTGACAGCGGGAAGATTTGCGACAGCGTCACCTGATCCTGCCCGGCTGGTATCGTTCCGGCTAGAACACTGTCCAAGCAATGCGGTGGGGTTGCCGAGGTTGATGCTGAATCGCTGACGTTGCAATCCTGAAGTTCGATAACAGGCACATTCCCGATCACCATCGACCTTGTGTTGCACCAGTTGTCCGAACAGCAGGGAATGCTGCTGCCATTGCAACTAATCCCGTTGGCGATCGCCGTAAGATCGCTCGCGACTGGCCCGAGGTTTGGGGCGCCGTTTTCAAGACCTTGGGTTCCGATCCCAAAAGGTTGGTTCTGAAGCAGAATCTGCGCCTCTCCGATCGCCCAAGACGGGTCGGTATTGCCGAAGGTGCCCGGGAGACTTGTGCCCATGTTCACTGTCATCATCGGCACCCATGGAGGGCGAATTGGTTGCGCCGCGACCGCCGCGAGGATGTTAGACGCAGCGCTCGCATAAGCTCCAAGCCATGCTGCTTTCATTTGGCTATCGGTTGCCTGGGTGCCCGTGCTGTGGAAATTCCCGAGGGCTTCCTCAAGGTACTTCGTGCAGTTAATAGTTGCCTCGCTGCCGATGGAAAAGCCGAATCGAACGTATCCTATCTGACTTACTGGCGCTGTCGGCAACACGTTGCCCGATGCCCACGAGACGAACTCGGTCCAGAAAGCATGGATTGCTGTTTCGTAAGGCGTTTCCCAGATTGCCGGAATTCCGGTAGCGACAGTTTGCTGGTAGCAGGCGGGCGTGATGCTACCTCCGCTACAAGTACCATTTACGTTGGCATAGTCATTCGACGGAGGAGCGTTCAGCATGTACGAACTGCCATTGTAGTTCCCCGAGGTGCAGAACACTGCGTCTACTGGATTTGAAGCGCTCGCCCACCCCGTCGTGAATACGTAGGATGGAGTATCCAAGTTGGACGACATATTCGTCACTGGTCGTACGTCTAAATCGATGATACACAGGTGTCCCCCGCCTCGCCCCGGTAGAGCCTTGCCGCACGTGCTATACATGCCCCCCGAGATGTAATTCGTCAGCAAGTTTTCGAGTGCCGTGAAACTGTAGGTCAGGGCGGTGCAAGTCGACGCCGTACAGGTAGTGCTGTCGATGGATGCCCATGTGACCGGGAATGCCACGCCGTCTATGTAAGGCAGCACGCTCATTATATTGGTAGTTGTCGGATTCCAAGCGATGATCTCAGTTTGGGCTGACATTGTCGTGGTCAGAAATGCGAGAGTAAATGCAACGGCAAGAGGTCTTGCTATCTTCTTCACCATCGGCCAGATCGCACTAGATAGCTGCCACATAGTCCTGAGTCAAGCAGAGCGGGCGGTCCTCGTCCAAGCTGAGTTTCTGCACATGGGCGCGCAGTGTCAAGCGAAAACCGTAACACTATTTACGCTAATGGTGCTCAGAGTCAAGATTTGGTCAGCATGCCAGCTCTAAGCCGATAGCTACAACATAGAGTTGAATCAAGTTATCCAATACCCTAAGTACCTGTTCTGCGCTATAAAATTTCTCACAGGTGCAACTACGAATAAACGCGGAGGCCTAATGAAGAACACCATTCTCGCTGCGCTCCTGATGTTCTCAGTCCACGCATTTGGGCAAACGACAGTTTCTATACTGTGCTCATCTGCGGGGTGCGGAACGACTACGCTGCAATCCAATGCGATCCAGGCGAGCGGGACTGGAGCAGGTGGTGTCAGTCTAACTGCGGGAACCGGGCCAGCTTCGCTCCCGACTAACGCCGTAACTATCCTCGCACCACAGGCGACCGGTACTACTCCGTTTGAGGTTGTGCTCCCTACCACCCTGCCTACGAGTGGAGCAAACTCTCCCGCTGGTTTTTGGTTGGCAACGCAGGCAACAACTGCAACTGCAAATGCAGTTCTCACTGGTAGCGCTGTCACCAGCATTACTGCGGTGACAACCGGTGCTAACTATGCCACGGCGCCCGTTTGCATCATCAGTGATTCGCTGGGTGGAACGGGGACTGGTGCGACATGCACAGCGACTTACAATCCGACCGCCCTGAATGTCAGCGGCGAAAGCGTGGGACTCACAGGTTCAGGCTACACTCACCCTGTGGTTAGCTTTCTCCCGCAGGTGGTCTTTACAATATCAGGGATAGAAGGGTCGGCGGCAAACAATGTCCAGCTCACTGCGCAAGGCGCGACTACCAGCGGTGACATTGTGACATATGACGGCCTCGGGAACGTTCAGGACTCGGGAATTTCTACTTCATTCAGTGCTCATAAATGGTTCGGAAATAACACGGGTAGCACCGCCACGGCAGCCGCGAGTTCCATCGGCACTTCCGACACAACCCCGAATTTCTATGCGACCGCGTCTGGCTCTGTTAATGCATACCAAGTTACCCTCAGTCCGGCAATGGCGGCACTCACGGCTGGAGCGACAGGATGTTTCAAGGGTAACCTTGCCAACACTAACTCGGCTCCCACGGTGAGTTTCAACGGTCTGACCGCGAAGGCCATCGTTAAAATGAACGGTTCATCTCTTGCTAACGGCGATATCGGTACTAGCGAGCCCGTATGCGTGATCTACGATGGATCCTCGCTCTTCGAACTAATCAATCCACAGGCCTCGACAGGGTCTGGCGCCCAAGTTCTCGCCACGAGTCCAACATTTATAACAGGAATTACAACTCCAGCCATAACTACGACAAATCTTCTCTTGAATACAACAGCCCCTACGATTGTATCAGGCTTCGGAACAACGCCCTTCATTGTCAGTAATAACGGTACGGCAGCCTTTACAGTCAACGTTGGATCGGGAGGAACTGCTAGTACTGGCACAATTGGATTGCCCACGGCGGCAAATGGATGGGTTGTACACTGTGACGATACTGTTGTAAGCACAACCTCGCTCATTACGAGACAAACAGCATCAACAACAACATCCGCTTCGCTTACGAACTATGCTGGTGGCACCGCACACGCGTGGGCAACTAACGATGTCCTGTACTGCATCGCTTTTGCATTTTAGTGAGAGCGGGCACAGGTCGGGCTCCATTTTAGTGACCGGCAACCTTTGTGATGTGACCGGCGGCCTCATTAAAGTAGAGAGCTAGAGCCGTTCCTTCAAGGGTGAGCAGCGCGATGGCGCCGCCGATCCACGCCAAAGAACTCTTCTTCCAACCTTCAAGTGCTCCGGTACGGATTTCAATCTTGTCAAAGCGCCTTCTCTGTTCCTCTACCGTCGCTTTAGCTTCTTGAATCATGTACGGCAGAGCGCCTTGCTGACCGTCTCCACCGAACAGCCTCCGATTCGTCTCTGCGAGTAGCGTTTCGACACGCGCCATGCCCTCAGACAAGTGAATATTCGTCTGGTGTTGCGCTGCAATGAAATCGTTGAGTTCCGACATAAGCTAAGAGAGAAGAAACGTATACACATAGCACCTTAGTGGTCATATTCAGAGAAAAGGACCTGCTAGGTGTTGAGGTGGCCGGGCTTGCCTGTACGCGATTTATTACTTCTTTCAGCAAGTAATGAGATCGCGTCACGGCGCGAACTGCGCCCACACAAGAGAGGAGCGCACAATGGCTAAATTATTCCACTATCGCTTACACGGACGACTGGATGAAATCTCACTGCACATATCCCGCGCTGAAGCGCTGAAGTGATAGGCGGGCTAACGACTCAGTTGCACAAGCGGCGCTCAAAAGGCCAACGCGTGTATTTCTTGCTGACTGTCAAGGGCGCTCGTTTCTTTCACAAACTGACAGTCACTCATTGCGAAGCCCATCGGCGGCACTGTCACAAGCGCATAGCAGAGCACCATGCCACTAAAGAGTGGGCAACAGCTTAGTACCACGTCGAAGGGTAAGGGTTGCCAGATGACGTAACCCACCACTTTCCAGCGAGCGACAGATTCGCTGTCGGAATCAGTTCTACAGAGCTAGCAGGGGGCGTCCATAGCAGCTGACATTCAAAAGCTGTGCCCCCTGCGTGCTGCCATTCGATGACAATCGGGTACGAAATATGTGCCGTTAGCTCAACCTGGAAGCTATTCGTGTATTCGACTAATGCATTGGCTGTTTGGGCCGCGCTGAGAACGTTCACGATGAAAGCGCTGCCAATATAAAAGTCTGCACCATCAGAGACGTTGAGACCAAGCGTCCACAAGCCAGATACCGGAACGGTGAGCCAGCCTGTCCAGCGGACATAGAAGTAGTCAATAGCAGCGATGCCACAGGGCAGGGCGCTTGACCCAGACACCACATTGCCATAGTTGATGGGAAGTCCCGCTGTGAACTCTCCAACGGCAGCCTTGACTCCCACGCTGCTGGGCGCTGCATTCTGATGCTGCCCGCCACCAAGAGCAGTCCCTGTGGCTGCGATCACCCCTACACCTAGCGGCTCTGCACCACTGGAACCCAACGTGTTTGCGGTTCCCGCAGCGCTGACCACGCTGACGCCAGTAGCATCTATGGTGCTGTTGGCTATCGTGGTCGGGTCATTGACTGCCGACGTAACCCCAACGCCGCTTGGGTCTGCAAGTTCAGTTTGCAGTCCAGAAGCAGTCCCTGTGGCTGCCGTAACCCCAACGCTGCTTGGGCCTGCGTTCGCAGACACTTCAGCAATGAACGCAATGGCTACAGCAGCCCACGGCGCTTTAGCTGTTCCAAAAGCCGTCGCAATGCTGCCGCTTGCTTGCGACAGAATGTATTGAACATTGTTATCGACGCTGGAAAGCGTGTAACCACTGCCCGCGGTCTCATTCGCAGTGTCAGCAACAAAGATGAGATCCGTTTTGCTAGTGGTGAGGACGCCAGCGGCCGGTGTGGTTGCCGAAGAAGTATCGTTATTGCCTGTGCCTGTGGTGTCTACAGGACTGGAGGTCGCAAGACCGCTGAACTCAAATAAGGTGAAATAAACGGCGGGCGTTCCGTTATTTGCCGTAGCCGTTACTGTCGTTGTAACGGATGTAGCCATTGCCGATGCATTGGCGATGTAAAAGATTGAGACTTCTCCGCCTAAATACTCAGTGCTTGGCGGGTGAACAATGGTAACGGTTTCAGCATAAGCCTCATGCTGTGCGTTTGCCCACGTGAAACCAGCCGTGGATGGCGCACCAACCGCCAGCGTTACAGGCGCCGTGGGGTTGTTCGTAGATGCGTACACAACGCAGACAAGCAGACTCCCAGCCGTAGTCTCAGAACTAAAGCCAGCCGCGGAGCTTGTTCCTGATCCGCTACCACCTGCATTTGATTGAACCAACGATACGGACATAGATGTTTCTCTTAGGTTGTCACTGTCGGTGTTGTTCCAAATGGACCCGCACCCACGTTGAAGCTCGAACTTGCAATGATGAGACCGCTTGCCGCGTCAATCGTCCCCGGACCTTCGCCGGGGACTGTGAACTCCACGGCTGTGAGCGAAGACAGCGGCTGCGGATTCTGGCCGAAGTTGTTCAAGCTCTGAAATTTGAAATACAAAGTCTCCCCTGCCCACTTTGGGTCATATGTGTACTTGAAGATGCTGTTATCCAGCCTCAAGAACGCAGCGCCTACGGTATGACTGGTGATCTGTGAGCCAACCTGCCCTCTGCGAATGTAGCCACCGAGTGAAGGGTTAGTGCTGCCCATCGTGTACTGGTTCTGACCAGTTGTGGTCACTGCGGAATAGGCGATGATTTCTCCATCGACAAAGCACATCGTGTTCAGATAATTCGCATCTGTATCGGTTCCGGAATCCAGCGCAGGACAGTTAACAGCCAGATTCACAACCAGCGTGTCTGAAGTGTCGGGGTCATCCCCTGCAGGGAAGGTCGATGCGATTGTTCCGAGGCGTGCTGCGGCTGAGATAGTTCCAATCTGAAGGTACGTTTCACCATCCTGAGAGCACCAGACGTTGCATGATCCCCACTGAGAATTCGAGCCGCAGGCGCCAATCCAAATCTGGTTGCCTTGGTAGTTGGTCAACCGCGAGGTTGCTTCAAACATGACCGCGATTGTGTTTCCAGGCGCTGCTAGTTGGTTGATGACTCCGCTACCCGCGCTGATGGACTTGTTGAAGAGCACAGGCTCTTGTGCCGTGGCGATGTAGTCTTCAAACTCCATCTGCATACCTTTCTTCGGATCGTCCACAGTCTTTGTGACCCGAAGAGGAAGGTTGCTCACTGCAAGATTGACGTTGTTCAATCCCGCTGCCCAGATGGAGGACGTGCTTACGGTCACGATGTCCATCGGCTCTAAATACGAATAGCTGAAGGGCAAAGTCCCGGAATACGTGTTCAGGATTGATGTGGACCGCTTGACGCGAAGAGACCCCACAAAGGTCGCAGCACTCAGCGTGTGAATAAAGTCGTAGTTCTGCGGGTCTTCAGGCAACGTGCCGTAACGATTGATAGCCGCCTGGTCGAACTCTTGCGTGATGTCGTCATTGTATTGGTAAGAGCGGTTGCTGAAACCGATGGCGACTTTGTTGTAGGCATCCGGCCATTCTTTACACTCGCAGTTGAAAGGATCTTTCCCTTCTTCTGCTAAGAAGCAGGTGTCATCGAGAGCGACAACATAACTCTGCGGACCTTCCCAAGTGCAGCCGTTACCAGCCACAGAGGTTGAGCCGTAGGGAACGAGCTTGAGCAGTCCCTCTGAGACGTAGACGCCGATCTGCCCAGCTTCACACCACTTGCTGATGACCGAAGCAGCGGAGTCTTGAGAGTCGATCTTCGGAGAGATGAAGTAGCCGTTAGCTGCGCACCAGTTCCAAGCAGTGCTTCCCACTGAGCGCGTGCCCGGAGTTCCGACTGCTCCGCCCCAAGTTCCGTTAGCCGAATTGTCGATCGCGGCTACTGGGAACGGAACCGGACCACTGCCTAGTCCCCAACGGTTATCAGTGAGCACGCGATAGATGCACTGAACAGGATTGCAATCCACAATGCCGCTGCCGTAAGCATCAGGGGTGATGACTTCAAAGCAGTTGTCAGGCATCTGACCGGAAGTGCCCAAATACATTGGCGAGTAGTCCACATGAGCAATGCCGCTGTAGCTCAGAATTTGACCGAGGTCTCCTACCATTGTTATCGTTGCTGCATTCGAGCTTCCCGCGCCGAGATGAAACGTTCCCCCATCTTCAAAACACGAATTCAACTCTTGACCCATGTTGCCGCCAAACACCGTGAAATTGATAAGCTCCGGCGCATCTTGGCCTACGAGACTCTGATTTGTGTATCCCCAAGTGATTAGTACTTCCTGACCGATGTCTGCCGTGCTGAAAGTGACCAGCGTGGGGTAGATGTCATTTGAGTTCGGATTGTTGGTGTTGCTAGGAGTGAAGTAAAACGTCCCTGCTTCAGTTGGCGGATTGGTGCTTACCTGCGTTAGCGTTGTACCCGCAAGTTCGTTGAACTCTCCATAGTACTGCACAGAGATGATGGAGGTCGGCGAGTACTGTTGCGACAAGACGACAGTCTGAGCGGGGTAACCGGGAACGCCTACACCATCTGGCACGATGTAAACATCCTGTTGCTCGACCAGCGACAGGTTGAATTGATAAGAGACGACAGCGTTATTTCCAACGTCAGAGGACGAAAAATGATACGTGTTGCCAAGGTCTTCAGCAACACCCGCGTGTGTTTCGGCAACGCCTGTGGTATTGAAGAGCGTCAATGATGACGCGCTGGAAGCGACACAGACATACGTTCCGTTGTTCTGTGGATTCTGAAAGCCAGTAACGGTGAACGTGTAACCGATGAAGGCGCCACTGCCGCCACCAGTAATGGTGCCCGTGTAAGCAGTTCCGTTGCCTGATGGAATGTTCAGGTCGGTGGAAGTGAACGGAGCATTGTTGGCTGCTGCTGTCAGCGTGAAAGTGCCGATAGATGCGAAGCTGATGGAGTACTGGCCTGTCGTCAAGCCAGCACCAGTGTTCGTCCAGTACGTTGTGTCGGAAAGTGCCTCTCCCGTATTCGCTTTCACGCTTGTGTAAACGTCGGCGCCGTTGAAGACCTGTGCCCCTACAGCATATGAAGTGCCAGCCGCAGCAGCGGGGAACCAAGGAACCAAGACCATCGGAGCGCTGTCACTTCCGTTTAGGACAGTGGAAACTGGCTGGCCGTAGTCGGTATACGTGGCGCTGTAAGTGTTGATGATCCCAACGCCGTTATCGGCGATGAGCAAGGCAGAGTTCTGTGGAGAATAATTCTCAGAGAGCCAAATCTGCTCGTCAGTGCCCTGAGCAGAAAGCCAAGTCTGGCCAGACCATACTGAACCAACTCCAGTGATGGGACCGTTGCACAGAGCCGCTGCCACATCAGAGTAGTAGTTGTAAAATTCTGACCCTTTTCCGCCGCCCGTGCCCTTGCCGCCCGATTCTCCCTGTTCAACGAAGCCGCTCATCCAGAGTAGAGACGTGTGCATCTTCACGCAGCCCATCGCTACAGGTACAGGATCACCCTGATGACTCTGGGTGACAGGCACATTGTTCAATGCCTTTGGTTTCTTCTGTGATTCGAGGAAGGACATTTAGCAGGCTCTCCGCAAAGACAGATTGGCGCTCACACCTAACGGGTATGCAACAGCATCAATGCGTGTGGGTTCAACGCTCGCCGGGCTTCCTATTGCAAAGTTTTCGACACAAAACTCATCTTTCAGCGTAAAGAACCGCTTTGATGCTTTCCGCAAGCGCGGGCTGCTGATCGCCCGAGTCTCTTTGACGCCGCGTCCCGAAGCATGCACAACGCGGTTCGGCCAAGACACGATGGTGCCAGCATGGGCGTAAGCGAGTCCCAACCTGAACACAACCACATCGGCGGGTTGCACTTCTGATTCAGGTATCTCTCTCATGTAGGTGTTCACTACACCGACGAACTCTACACTCGCGCGATGCTGACTGACATCCAGCCTGTAATCAGTAGGCAGTGGTAAATCAATGGGAAGGTAACCGCAGTTGCGATACACGCCGTAGACAAGCTGTCCGCAGTCAACGCCAAAGTGCTTGCGGGCGCTGTGGCCGCGATACGGCGTACCACGCCATTCCAGCAATTCTTTGACGATCTTTACGCGTTGTGAGTTCGTGAGCGCCATAAAACTAGACTGCATTTGCCGCAGGTGGAACAAAGTCAGTACCGCCGTAGTTCGCTTGATTCCCAAACTTTGCTGTGCAAGTTGAGAGCGTGTGATCGCAGCCCACGAGAACAGAAAATGTGTCACCAACAGTCACCGGAAGAATGAAAGGGTTCATCAATGTGAGCGTGGTTGCGTGCAACTTGACCGTCTGACTCAAACCAGCGTTCTGGCCGCTCGTGCAAGTGACTACGCCCTGTGTGAAATATCCGGCAGGTTGCGCGAACGAAACAGACGGCGTGAGGGACGAGACCGTCGAGCCTGATGCTGCTGCAAAAGCCTGAGTCATGTGATAGCCGTTGACATCAGTTCCAGAAGCAACCAGCGTGCAGTTGCCATCTGTAACGGACCACGGACAGGCGGGTTCCATGAGACGAGTTGGAATCTTCAGTCCGGCAATGATGAGTGGGTCGCCCACATCGAAAACAACCTGTGTGCGATTCAATTTGTTAGTCTTCTGAATCGTTCCCAGAAACTTCGTCTCGATGCCTTCGCTGACTTTGCCGTACTCTCCAAGCGGCATATATGCCGTCCACACTTGCACTGTTGCGCCAAGAAAAAGGTTGTTCCGCGCTGCGTTGAGAATGCCGATGGTCAGATTCGGATAAACAGTTGTCGGCTGAGGTATGCAAGTCAGCGACATGCTGTTAGAGGCGAGACTGAATCCCGCTTCGCTCGTAATTGGTCCGCGCTCCCAACGCCCCCATTGCGTTGCGGAGAACGTGGCGGTCGGAAGATTAGAGCCGCTTGGTGTCACCCAACCAGCAGTGCCAGAAGGCACGGTAATATCCCACTGCCCTTCTGTCATGTACATCACTGCGCCTGTCGGCAGTGTGATGGAAAACAGGTCAGCTTTCAGCACATTCCGGCCAGGAGTGCTTTGGAGATAGCTGATAAGCGAAGATGGCATTAGGCGTTTGATAAGGTCACCACAGTGGCGGAAAACCTGTTACGGAGCTAGATAAATTCCGAACTGAATTTCACATTGCTCACATCCCACATATCCGTTCCAGAATTTGTGGTGAACGTCCGTGTTCCGTTGTAGCTGTCCTCTGCAAAGCGGCAGAGATGATAGAAATTTCCAGCCCACTGCAAGGTTGAGCCGTCGGCTGGCGCGCTTGAGAAGGTGACAACACCTGTTGAAGCAACGGACACAGAGGTTAATGTGCCGTTTACCTTCACCGCAGCCGAGCCGTTCAGATTCTGAATGACATCAATTCCAATTCCGCCTACCAGCCTGCCAAGCTGAAACTGTGTGGATGATCCGTCGCCCGTTTGACCCATCGGATTAGCCGCACCCGCTGTTACGTTCAACATGCAAGAAGTGCCGTAGGCGACCGTATCGTCCTGAGGATCGGTAAACAGGAACCAGCCACCTTGACCACCTGATGCCATGAATGTCCCTTGGAAAGAAGCGAGCACAGATGCAGCCGCAGCCTCATTGCCCTGTATAGAGTCAAGATCAAACTCGAAGTCGTAAGTCGGGTAGGGCATCAGTGAAGTGGACGACGTTCCGCGCCCTGCTGCTGCACGCTGCACCACTGTGTTGTAGTGCGGTGTTTTCTTCAACCCTTTCGCCATGCTAAGAGGCAATGTTGGCATTACGACGTAACTCATTTAGCGACCGCCTTTGTTCATCTTGCGCATGTGCGACTGAGCCATCCTGAAGAACTTGTCCTGGTGTTGCGCGAGAACTCTATCCACACCCTCTGCATCCATAGCTTGAACATGTGGGGAGAACGTTGCGTGCAAATGCATATCTCCACCGTTACGGCCACCAGAGTTCTTTACTTGGTCAGTCAACTGCTTGGTGACGACAGTCTCGCCGCCGTGCGCAATGATGGGCACAGGTCCAGAGCCGGGGATTTCGCCGCCAGTCTCAAAAGCCATCATTGCAGCGAAAGCCGCACCAGCAGCAATGGCACCTAGTTCAGGTCCGATGATCGGAATTCCCGCCATCGCTTGATATGCTTTGGCTGCGCCAGCTTTGGCAGCAGCTAACTGAGAAATCGCACCAGATGCCTTGTCACTTGCCACCTGTGTGGCATTGCCAGTGATGTGATTCACAGTTACCAACCGATCCATGAGCATGCGCTTGATGGCATACTCGATCCAGCTTTCAAGCATCTGCTGGGTCATTTGCCGCATTTCCTGCCCGAGGTTCTTTCCCTCAACCAGCGTCTTAGCAACTCCGGTGGAGAATGCGTCCACGCCCTTGTTGAAGTTGGACTGCATTTCCTGCCCGAGCGTCGGAAGGTCATTGCGCATCTTCTGAAAAAACTGATTCCACGTCGGGTATAGCTGCGCAAGATGAGAATTCAACCCAGCAACCTGCGTCTGAGCATCCGTCATCGTGACGCTCATATCTGCGTTGTACTTATTCGTGACTGCATCTAGTTGCTGAGTTTTGACAGCAGCGTCGTTCAGAAATGCGAGGTATTGCGGGTCGGCTTTGTTACCACCGTTGGCGGACAGCGTGCGCTCGGCCGCGAGATTGTCTGCGTCAATCTCTGCCTGAATCGCAGCACGCTTAGCAGCAACTTCTTGCTGAAGCGCTACCATGCGCACACCAGATTCCCGCTGAATGAGGGCAATTTCTTCCTTCACCGCTTGCCGACGCGAAATCAATCCAGCTTCAGCAGCGCTAGAGATTGCTCCACGCTCTTGGCCGAAGGCGGCTTTCGCAGTCTCAGCTTGGTCAGAGAAGCTCTGCGTTGCGAATTGCAAACTCTCTTGAGCCGCTTTCTTCTGGTCATCGGCCAGCGTTTTGAACAAGTCCTCTGTCTGCTTGAGAGAATCACCCACACTGCCGTGAGCGCCGCGTGTAACTTTGGCCCATTCGACTGCTGTCTCCATGAGCTTGCCGTAGGATTCGCGATACTGCTCGGCAAAATCCAGTTGCTGCTTTGCAGTCGCTTTCACAGCCGCATCAGTAGCTTGCTGCCACTGTCGTTGCGAGGTAGCCCGCTGCTTGCTGAACTGTCAAAAGGCGAGGCTCTGCCGTTGAAGATTCAAGTGTGCTTTTCAAGGGACTCCGGCTCCTAGGTTTTGGGAGCCTGTCTTGGCTTAGCGGGCGTAGACTGCGAGCGCAGTCATAAGGCTTGACTCAACCTTCCCGAGTGCTGAACGATGCTCCCTGACAGACTTCCGAAGCGTGGGAGCTTCCACGCGAGAGCATCGAACAAGGTCATCATACAACGAGCACCGTTATTGGTGCAATGACAAAAGTGCTCTACCATCCTCTTTCGTTCCCAGTTATGCTGTGGGACATGAAAAATGAAGCGAAGAGAAAGCGAAGGACGCGCGGGACGGGGAGTGTCGCCAAGATTGACGGCTCGCCGTTCTGGTACATCTGGTATCGACGCAGCAGCAAGACCATCAGAGAATCGAGCAAGTCTGAATCGAAGATGGTGGCTGAAGCGCTGCTCTCACGCCGTATCGGTGAGACGGGGCTAGGGATTCGACCAGCGCAAGAACTGAAGCGCTATCGGTACGAGGATGCACGAGCATCGCTGATGACAGATTACGAAACGGAAGGGAACTCCTCACTAATTACACGTGCGGACGGAACGAAAACCATCTGTGGACTCGTTCAGCTTGATGCATTCTTCAAAGGGCGCTCACTCACCAGTATTTGCACCGATGATGTCTACGAGTTCATACGGCGTCGCCGTTCCGATGATGATGCCGGGAACGCGATCATCAACCGTAGCAATGCGCTACTACGGCGCATGCTCAACTTGGCTCATGAACGAGGGATAAAAGGGGTAAAACTGCGCGAAGTTCCACACATCCCGATGCTTGAAGAGCCGCCGCCCCGGCAGGGATTCCTAGAACCTGAACTGTTTGCTGAACTCAAGGGCGCTATGCCGGAGAACTTGAAGACGACATTGCACTATCTGTACTTCACAGGCTGCCGCACGGGTGCAGCCAAGAAAGTTGAATGGACGCAAGTTCTGTTCGACGGAAACCGCGTAGAACTCCTGTTTCGCGCTAACCAAGTCAAGAACAAACGACCGATTACGTTGGCGCTCCCTGATGAAGTGGCGGCAGCGATCCGAAAAGTGCCGGTGAAACAAAGATCCGGTCCGGTGTTCTGCATGACCAACCTCACGAAAGCCTTCAAGAAGGCATGTGTTGCCGTAGGTTTGGGAAGTTGGCGCGACCCAAAGAACCACGATGCAGGTTATGACGGGCTGCTGTTGCATGATCTACGCCGAAGCGGCGTGCGCAACTTACGCAAAGCCGGAGTTCCTGAAGATGTCGCGATGAAGGTCAGCGGCCACCGAACGCGCTCAGTGTTCACGCGCTACGACATCGTAGATACTGATGATCTGCACGACGCGATGCAGCGTGTCAGCGCTTATGTGCGAAGCAAGACAGCAGCAACGACCTAAAAGTTAATTGCAAATTTTGCAATTACGGGGTGAAAAACAGTAGCATCGAGCGGGATCCCACAGGAAGTTAAGCTGTTGAGGACACAAGCAAGTGCTTTGTTTGCACTGAGCAGAATCAGATTCTCAATCTTCAAACCCGGGTTCGATTCCCGGTAGCGCTACCAGCTATCATCCGCTAAAGCCCGCTAAATCAGCGGGTTTTGTTTTTGCTCAAGAAGTGTGGTGACAGTCCCTAACAGCAATTCGCGGTTACAGTGGTACACAAAATGGTACACAGGCCATTCGGCCCCTTGAATTACGTTGCCGGAGCGACAGTCCCCCCTGTTTCAAGCAGGTCTAGCGGTCTAGCCCCCGAGTAGTACTATCGCCAGCGCAAGCTTTTTAGTCATTCGAGTTTCTCCTTGTTACCCCTTAACCTCCGTGAGACTTCCGTAAAATATCCGTAATGCGAACATCTCAGCCGGTGCGCCGCTTGAATCCACATCTCCAGCCTCGAATCTCACAGCTTGATGTGGACCCGTTAACAGGTTCCCATCTGTGCCCAACACAAGACCTCCTGCGGGCCCGGTTCCTCCCGACTGGGGATTAAAATTGTGGAGCACCGTCAGGTGTCCATCCGTGGTTGCCATGAAAACGACTCCCGCTCCCAGTGTTCCTGATCCGTACCAGCCCTGTGAATTTCAAACTGCATCACTACCGGCAAAAGAAATGTTCATAATGGACTACGACAGTAGCGTGGCCGAATGCCGCGCGTTAGTTGAGGTGCGCCTACATCCCCCCGAATTGGTTGGAGGAATGATCCGGCAGTAACGTCAAGCCCCCCGGCGCCCCGATGATTTCTCAACTTTTTTTGCCAGCTTCTCGACTGCTTCGACCGCCATCCCTTTGACATAGACCATTTCGCCACCGAGCCAGCCACCGATGCCGATGGCGAGAACTCCGACTATCGACATTCCCAGAGGTAAATAGCTATCGGCCTGCAGACGGAATCTGAGCCACAGATTAATCGCAAAAATCACCACGGCACCCAGATTGACCGCCAGGTGCAGATTCGCGATCCTCTTCATTGCAGCTTCATCGATCGAGAAATAGTCGATCAGGCCCGGCACGGCGGCGGCGACAGCGCCCACGATTCCGCCGGCTATGCAGTAAATGGCAACCGTCTGCCATGCAGTGTTGCCAGTGACTGCGCGCATCACGTCGCAGATCAGCGCAAAGACCCACAGCCCGATGGGAAATGCCACTAGCATCGGATGAACCGGGTGTTTGTTAATACTTGCGGGGCTTGCCATAGTTTCTCCAGAGAAATCCTTCTTGGGACTGTTTCGTGCGTTTGAGGCAACGTGCCTTCTGACACTGCGCCACAGCTTGGTCGCAGTGTACGCCCCGAAGGTTTGACCGAAGTCCAAGAATGGTTAAGCAGTATCGTGATGCACCTTGTCGAAGGATCGAGCGGCACCCAATGTCGGTCCCTTGCCGAGGCACGAAGGTGACCACTTTCAGCCACACTATCGTATGCCGTTCGCCTTAATGAGCGGACGAAAAGATGGACTGTTTTTTGTCGATCTAGCGGCCAGTCACTGCCCGTTTATTCTCTGGTTAAGTGCTGCACCGCCTGCCAGTTACGCAAACGTCGGGGGTTGCGGAATTCAAAACGCTAATGCGAGTTCGAATCACACTCCCTCCGCCAGCTCACTCATAGGTAGGCACTTAACAACTCCTACTGCACAGAACCCTTGACCTTGATGTCCGAGTTCTCTCCCAGCCGAGAAACCCATCACGCCGATGTGCGCCGGATTAACGCCCCATTCCGATGCCCGGCTCCGCACCAGACGAACCGCCGCTGGATGTCGGTCAATGCTGTTCCTTCGATCGTGTAGGTCAAGCCGTTCTCGCGCGCCAGGCGATATTTCAATACGAAAGCGGCTACGCCGTGCTGGCTCAGCCATCGCGCGACGTTGTAACCTTCGTGGTCCATCCATAGTTCGCGGTGCCCGCCGCCCGGAGCGATGATGACCGCGGCTCCGGTGGCCTTTTCTTTTGAAGGCAGATACGGCGTAACAGAAGGACGATGAACGCCGGACACAATGTGTTCTCCGTTCTCATTGACGCGCACGGTTTCCTCTGGTGTTTTGCATTCTGAACCTGGGGCGCCGGTTTGCCACAGGAGGACCGGCGCGTTCTCGGCGAGAGCCGAGCCAATGAGAAACAGCAGAACAAAGATGATGCGCCAGCTTCTATATCCAAATAGGTTTGCTGTTGGCACTTTCGCACTCTCTCTAGTCCCCACGGCAATTCACCCGTGTTATCTGGCAGAAATAGCTCTCGTGTCTAAGACTGCACGACCCGATCGCAGAGCCATATCGTGCGCGGCACGCAACTGCATTACCGGGTCGCCGCTCGGATGAAACTCCATTGCAGCCACTCCGGTGTAATTTAGTTCCGCCAATTTGCGGAAAATGTTTTGATAATTGATCTCGCCCGTTCCCGGCTCATGACGGCCTGGAACATCCGCGATGTGGACGAGTCCAAGATACGGGAGGCTTTTCTGAAGTTTTTCGATGAGATTGCCGGCGGCAATCTGCTCGTGGTAAAGATCGTACAGCAACCGAACTTGGGGGTGCCCGGTCTCTTGAACGACCTCCAAGGCTTCGGCGATCTCGGTCAAGAAATACTGCGGGTTTTCCTCGGGGTCGATAGTTTCCAGCAGCAATCGCACCGGCTGGCCATTGATCGACTTACCGTGGACGAGATCGGCGGCTGCTTTCAGCGTGTCAACACAACACCGATGCTGGACATCGCGAGGTAATCCAAGAATGCGGTTGCCAGAGAGCAAAATCATGTTGGGACAATCGATTTTCTCCATGATCAGTAGCGCGTGCCGTAGTTCGTCGAGCAGGGGCTGCCGGTGGTCTGGCACGCTTACGCCGTGCTTCAGCCCGGCGGTACAGTCGAAGTTGATGCCGAGCTCTTTGCGCTTGGCATTGGCTCGGCTGAAATCTGCTTCTGTCCAATTGTCGTATTCGCCTACCAATTCCACATTCTTATATCCAGCTTGCGCCACTTTTTCCAAACGCTGCTCGAAAGGGAGATCGGTGAAGACGGTCCACAGCATGACCGAGAGCCTGAAAGGCACTCCTGTTGCCTCGCCCTGGTTCGTCGCTAACGTCCACGCTTCACTGAGCAAGCCGGAGCCCTGACCCAGACTGCAAGTTCCCACTACGGTTCCCGCAACGGTTTGAACAAAAGTTCGCCGGTTCATCGCCAACCTTAATCGAACACCCGAGACATGGCCAGAAAAGCCGCCGTTCGCCCGCAAGGAACATCCACACAGCGCAAAACCCGGTTTGCGAAACGAAAGCGAACCAAACCGTCGGAATGCGCTCGCGGTGATTGTGACTCCGCGAAGTTATCACAAATCGCATTCGCGAGGGGGTGGATCATACAAAGCGGAACACTCCTACTAATGGGGGAGGGAACGTGCGACGTCCTGATTTACAATCAATAACTTTGACTAGAACGTCCGAACTCGTCGGAGGCCCCTGCAACGTGGTAAGAGAGTAAACACGGTTGAGAGGAAACTGACGCACGGTGTGCACTTCCAATTGTTCCATCATGCGAAGACGAGATTTCATAAAGAGAACCAGCACACTGATCGCCGGACTGCTGGCGCCGCGCGCGTTCGCGAAGACCTCTGATCTGTCTCCGGAGCCTGCGGCGAGTGAAAGGCTTGTCCTTCCGATGAACCGTAATTGGCGCTTTAGCCGATCACCCGGCGCTGAAGCGCGCACCAAGGACTTCGACGATTCCAAGTTCGAGCGGGTGGTGATTCCTCACACGAACATTCGCCTGCCGTGGCACAGCTTTGACGACAAAGACTACGAATTCGTGTCAGTCTATCGCCGTCATTTCAAACTTCGGCCGGGACCGCGCGATCGACGCGTCTTCGTAGATTTCGAAGGAGTGATGACGGCTTCAACGGTCTGGCTGAATGGAGTTCGGCTGGGCGAGTACAAGGGAGGATACACGCCCTTCTCTTTTGAACTCACACCGTATCTCGAGTTTGATTCTGACAATGTGCTCGCCGTCGAGGTTGATTCCACCGAACGGGCTGACATTCCACCTTTCGGGCATCAGATTGACTACCTCACTTTCGGGGGGATTTATCGCGAAGTTGCGCTGCGTGTGGTTCCCGCAACTTTTATTGAAAACATTTTTGCCAAACCGAAGGATATACTCACTGCAAATCCGAGCGTTGAGGTGGATTGCTTCCTGCAGCACTTGGAGCCCTCGCGCGAAACGCTGTCGCTTGAGGTCACGCTACACGACGGCGACCGTGTCCTTGCTACGATTACGCGGCAGCTTGGGCCGGCCGGCGCCGCAAGTGATCCGGCACCGCACACCGTGAGGCTGGAAAAACTCGGGCCTATTGTGCTCTGGGATCTGACGCGGCCCAAACTCTATGCCGTCCGGGTTCGTTTGCTGAATGGATTGCGCCTGGTGGATGAGGATTCTCGCACCATCGGTTTTCGCGAGGCCCGGTTTACCGGACACGGTTTCGAGCTGAACGGCAAAGTGCTCAAGTTGCGCGGACTCGACCGTCATCAAACCTTCCCCTTTGTGGGTCAGGCTATGCCTGGACGCGTGCAGAAGCGCGATGCACAGATCCTTCGCAACAGTTTCAAATGTAACATCGTGCGCACGTCTCACTATCCTCAGTCGCGGCATTTTCTGGATGCTTGCGACGAACTCGGCCTTCTGGTCCTGGAGGAAATTCCGGGCTGGCAGCACATCGGCGAGGCAGCCTGGAAGGATATTTCCGTGGACAACGTGCGCCGCATGATTCGCCGCGATTGGAATCATCCTTCGATCATTCTATGGGGAGTACGCATCAACGAATCCCGTGACGACCACGACTTCTACACTCGAACCAATGCGCTTGCTCATCAACTGGACCCGACGCGGCAAACCGGGGGCATTCGAAACTTCGAGCAATCGGAACTTCTCGAAGATGTGTTTACGATCAACGATTTTGGCTTTCCGCTTAGAACGCCTAACCACCCTCTGTACTTGAACACGGAATTCATTGGGCATACCTATCCAACCAAGAGCTTCGACAATACGGATAGACTCACCGAGCACACCCTCAGGCATGCCCGAGTGCACAACCAATTGGCGTCGAATCCGCAGTATGCGGGCGGACTCGGTTGGTGCGCCTTCGATTACAACACCCATTCCGATTTCGGTTCGGGCGACCGGATTTGTTACCACGGCGTAGCCGACATTTTTCGCGAGCCCAAACCCGCCGCCGGCTTCTACAAATCGCAGTGCGACCCGGACGAGGAAATCGTGCTTGAACCCGCGTTCCGCTGGGCGCGCGGGGACGAATCGATCGGATTCAGCAATGCTGTGGTCTGCTCCAACTGCGAACATCTGAAGTTTTATGTCGATGACAAACTGATAGCCGAGGTCGATCCCGACCGGATCGAGTTTGACAACCTACTCCATCCGCCTTTCGTTCTTCACTTGCAGCCATTCCGCAACGTCTGGGGAGATCTACGGATCGAAGGATACATTCAGGGTAAGCAGGTGATCGTGAAGCGCTTCTCGGGCAAAGGGATTGACCAGCAATTCTCGGTCTTGCCCGATGACAACAGACTCATAGCCGATGGCGCCGATACAACGCGTGTCGTCTTTCGCGTCACCGACGAATTCGGAGCGATCCGTTCATTCGCCAACGATGCGATCCAAGTGCAGATTGAGGGTCCCGCCGAACTTATCGGCGACAATCCTTTTGCGTTGGTAGGCGGGACTGGTGCCGTGTGGCTGCGAGCGAAAGAACTAGCAGGAAGAGTGCGACTGACGGCGCTGCATCCCGTTCTCGGCAAGCGGCAGGTGGATTTCGAGATTATGGCCACACCTGCCGAGGCTGTGTAGATAGTCATCTTGTTCAATCAGACCGCTGGAGATTCTTTGAAGTCTTATAAATTCCACTTATCTCTTTGTTGTTATCGCAGCAGCGCTGTCGGCTTTACCGGGCGTCTCATGGGGAATCGTCTTCGCGTCTATCTGTTCGCAGCGTGGCCGTTGCTCTTCGCATCTGGAATGCTGGCTCAAACAGATGCCGCGCTGCAGCCGTTTACGATTGACCATCGCAAAGCATTGCTAGCACGCTCGCCGGTGGATGTCTCGTTCCTTCTCGACGCGCCGGCGGGGAAACATGGCTTCGTTCGGGCCCAGGGAGCGCATCTTGTGACTGAAGACGGAAATCGTATCCGTTTTTGGGGAGTGAATATCACCGACTGGAGCAAGGGATCAGTGATGGTTCCCCCCAAGGAGGACGCTCCACTTTGGGCGGCGACGTTGGCTCGGTTTGGAGTGAATTGTGTGCGGTTCCAATTTCTCGATCTGCCTACGCCACGGGGATTGATCGACGGAAAACACGATGATACCCGCGCTCTTGATGCCGAGGCATTTGACCGCGAGGACTTTTTCATCGCCGAGCTAGAGAAGCGCGGAATCTATATCAATTTCAACCTTCTTGTGGGCCGCCCATTCAAAGCGGGCGACGGTGTGCAGGACTATCAGAAAATCCGTGAGGGCGCGAAAGGAATTAGCCTTTACGACCCCCGGATCATCGAACTGCAGAAGGAGTACGCCAGGCAACTGCTAGCTCATTCTAATCCCTACACAAGATTGGAATATCGCAACGATCCAGCTGTTGCTATGGTCGAAATTAACAACGAAAATGCTCTTTGTGTCGGCGCGCACGGCCCCACGCCGTACTACGATCACGAACTTGCCGATCTCTACAACGTATGGCTCAAAAAAAACCTTAACGCCGAAGATCTGAAGAAGCTGAGAGAAATCGCCGGAGTCGCTGGGGATGACCCAGTCCCGCTCTTGCAGGGCAGGAACCAGATCGAAACAGCTCCAAAGGATAGATTTTACGCCGAGTCCCAGTTCTTCCTCGACACCCAGCGCGGCTACTGGGAAGACATGCGCGACTATCTTGCGAAAACACTTGGCGTAAAGGCTCTGATTATGACCACTGCCGATCACGGGCACACCAGCAGCGGATATCCGTTGCTGCTGGCAACTGCATCGTTCGACACGAACGATGGCCATACTTACTGGCAACATGACTGGGAAAACAAAATCAAAGCGCCCATGGTGAACGACCCATACAATTCGACGGTTGTTGAGTTGTCCCGCACGGCAGTCATGGGCAAACCCTACACCGTCAGCGAAGTGAACAATCCGTTTCCCAATGACTGGGCGAGCGAGGGCATTCCGATTCTCGCTGCTTACGGCAACTTCCAGGATTGGGATGCCATTATTTGGTACACCTTTGAGCCAAAGGAGTCGTCCGATTGGAAGCCCTATGTTGGAGACGCGTTTGACATTTCGCTGGATCCGGTCAAAATGCCGCAACTTGCCGCCGGAGCTCTGATGTTTTTGCGCGAAGATGTGAGCCCCGCCAAGTCCACCGTCCAGCGTTCCTACACACGTGGCCGAGTCTTCGACAGCGCACTGCTGCTGCCGGCGACGGATCGTCCCTACTTCACGCCTGGATTCCCGCTTGCTGTTCCGCTGGAGCATGGCTCGCGCATCTTCTCATTTGATGGCGCATCAGTTCCGACGCTTACGCCACCCAAGGTCACGAATCCAATTGTCTCCGACACCAACCAGTTGGTGTGGTACAACTCCTCGGCAATGACCGGACTGGTAACGGTGGACACTCCGCGGTCTCAAGCTCTGATTGGATTTGTGAAGGCGAACGGCATATCCGTCAGCAATCTGTCAGCGAAGGTACGGAACAGATTCTGCACGATTGCAATTACATCTCTTGAATTGGAGCCAATCTCGCGCTCCTCTAGGTTGCTGATGACACTCGGCTCGCGCGTAGAAAACAGCGGCATGCGGTGGAACGACCGACGGAGCAACCTCTCCGAATGGGGCGGATCACCTACGTTGATTGAGCCCGTTGTTGGACGGATTATACTGCGGAGTTTGGATCGCGCCAAAGCTGTCTCTGCGCAACCGCTGGACGGTTCGGGCCAGCCGATGGGCGACGCGATCCTTGCAGAGAGGAAGAACGAAGGGTGGGAGATTCCGGTAGGTAAGCCCGTCACAACTTGGTACGAACTAACGGTCACGCATTAATGGCGGTGCAGCAGTTTGCAGTCCACTTCCGTTCTATTACCGCCTTGGTCGCGTCGGTGGAGATGTCGCCGTCTACCAGCAGAGTTTGCCCGGTGACGTAGCGACTGGAGTCCGCTGCCAGGAAAATCACGGCCACATCGAGATCTCCCAGCCTAATTCACTACTCCTTTAGGGGGATTCGAGCCAGTTCACTTGAAGGTAGAATTCCTCGCAATGACGAGAACCTTTGAATCGACCAGTTTTGCAACCATGGAGGAACCGTGAAGAGGAATGGTTATTCAGAAACAAAACGCACTAATCACGCAATGTCTTGGTACAGAGTGACGCTGTCCGCTGATGACCTAATCTACGGTAGAGGGCCAATACTCAAAGATGAGTTTATGACTTCATACATAAGGAGCCCTGGATCACGCGAGGATGCCGTCATGCTTACCCCTGGCAGCCGTATTCCGTCCGGAACTCCGTATTACTTTTCCCCCGGCGCGGTGCGAATCGCAAGAAGCATCATCCTGCGGTGGGGCGGGAAAGAGTGTGCGGGTCCAACTTCTCCCGAGGGCCTGGTGAAGCTTGTCGGAGGCGAAACCTGGCGGACCACAGTTTTTTCTTCAGAGAGCGCTGGTACTCAACTGCAGCCAAATCTCCGAGTGGATAGCCATGGGCGCCGGCTATCATTGTCACGAGCAGTCTTCCATTCTCTGTAAAGTCGGTCGACGCGGAATCATAGGCGCACTGTTGCTGCGTCGAAATGAGGGTGTGGTGCCCCTGTTCTGATAAACACTAACCAAAGATCCTATGCAACTCGACAATACATCTCTGTCGGCGCAGGAGGTGTTCGAGGCAATGCTAAGGATCTGTGTTGGCCTGCAGGTCGTTGTCAGGCTTTATCGCACGTGCAGATGATCCGGCGATATAATGCACTTCGCGGAAGGGTGAGAACGTAGCGATGTATTTCACTCAAGTCATGGGTTCGGCGTTGGGCTTTTGTGTGCTCTCTGCAAGTGCTTGCGCCCTTAGCGACCCTCCGATCAACTACACCTCCCGGACTTGGCAAATGCAGGACGGCCTTCCGGAGCAGACCGTGCAGGCATTTGCGCAGACCAAAGACAGATATCTATGGATCGGAACGACGGGTGGCTTGCTGCGTTTCGATGGCGGTCGGCTAGTTTTATTCGATCGTGAGAACACTGCTGCTTTTACCGATAACAACGTCTTTGGCCTGACAGTCACGAGTGATGACGTTCTGTGGATTGCGACCGAAGGCGGTGGATTGATCCGCTATAAGGACGGTGCGTTTCGTTCCTTCTCTGGAGAGGATGGCTTGCTCAATGACTTTGTGCGAGTTGTTTACCAGGACAGAAAGGGGAAAATATGGATCGGCACCGACGAGGGCCTCTTTCAATTCTCGGCAGACCATATTGAACGCGTAGACAATAGCAACGGAGTGCCATCGGTTGCCGTCCACGCTATCCACGAAGACCACGCGGGACGCCTTTGGGCCGGTGGCTCTAAATTGTTCTGTCTTAACGGAAAGACCTACCTGGAATATCGGTTAACGGGACAAGGAAGCCAGAATCGCGTTAAGTCCATAACCGAGACCAGAGACGGGACTATTTGGGTCGGCACCATCGGCGGTCTTTATAACATGGCTTCGGGCGCGGATTCTTTCCGGAAGGTGAAGGAAACAAGTGGTACCGTCCGGTTTCTTAAGGAAACCTCCGACGGTACTCTCTGGATCGGCACCATTGGGCATGGAATCTACAAATACTGGAAACACGGATTTTCCCAGATGACCGCACCGGAAGATCTGCCCAGCAACACAGCATTGAACCTGTTTGAAGACATCGAGAGCAACATCTGGGTCGGAACCCAAGCGGGAATGTTGAGGCTAAGCAAAACACCTGTCCAAACCGTTACCCTGCCGGACGCCGGCGACTATGACGCGGAAACTGTCTACGGAGATCATAACGGCGATCTTTGGATCGCAGCAGCCAATCTCTTTCTATTCCGTGATGGTAAAGCCACCCGGGTCCTCTTACCTGGAATTAGCGGCGTGCGTGTCCGAAACGTCTTCCGCGACCATGAGGGTGCTCTGTGGATCGGAACCGAAGGCCGGGGCGTGTTCCGGCAGATCGGCACTAAATTGACCCACTATATGGTCAAGGACGGCTTGGTGAACAATTTTGTTCGTGCCTTTCTGCAAAGCAGGGACGGGAGCATATGGGTCGCCACCGATGAGGGAGTAAGCCACTGGCAAGATGGCCACTTTACCAGTTATCAGGAGCGTGATGGGTTGTGTTATTTCAGTACTCGAACATTGGCGGAAGACCACAATGGAGACATATGGGTCGGGACCGACCGCGGCGTTAGCCATTTGCAAGGCGGTCGCTTCGCGAAAGACGCGGCCACTGACGCACTTCAACAAGAAAAGGTCTGGGCGATTCATGAAGACTCCGACGGCGGGTTGTGGTTCGGGACCCGTACGGGGGGTCTTTACCGTTGGCGGCTTGGGAAACTGACACACTTTACAACTGCGCAGGGGCTCGCCAGCAACAGCATCTACGAACTCCTTGAAGACAGGGTCGGGAACTTCTGGATCAGCGGACCCAATGGTATTTCCGTGATCAGTCGCCGAGAGCTGGATATCATCGCGGAAGCCCCATTGCATCCACTTTCTTTGACCCTATATGGCATTTCCGACGGTTTGGAAACAACCCAGATGTACGGAGCGGAGAAGCCAGGTGGAGTTGTGACCTCGCAAGGCGAGGTTTGGTTTGCCAGCAATAAGGGACCGGTGCGCGTTTCCTTGAACCCCACCCCGCCAAAGGGTCCATCGCCGGTAGTGATTGACTCTGTGCTGGCGGATGGTCTCCGGGTGCCCGATCTGCGCAGAATTTCACTCAACCCGGACAATGCCAAAATCGAAGTACACTACAACGTCATCCAACTTCGCTCACAAGAGCGTGTAAGGTTTCGATACAAGTTGGAGGGCTTTGACAAAAATTGGACGGATGCGTCGGCAAGCCCCGTGGCTTATTACACAAACCTTCCATCAGGGCGTTATCAGTTCCGCGTGGTGGCGTTTGAGATGAGCGATCCGCTGCAGATCGCGGAAGCCGCTGTCGAAATTGTTCAAAGACCACACTTCTATCGGACCGCCTGGTTCTTGGGCTGTTGTGTGTTATTACTTGCGGCCGGTGTGTGGGGAGGGTACAGATTCCAAATGCGTCAGGTGCACTCGCGTTTTCAGGCGGTACTGAACGAGCGGAATCGGCTGGCGCGGGAAATGCACGACACGCTCATTCAAGGTTGCGCGGGAGTGTCCGCGTTGTTGGAGGCTCACTCCAGCCTCGACGACAGCGAACCCTCCGCCAAAGAAGATTTATTGAGCTGTGTGCGCACACAGTTGCGCACAACCATCAACGAGGCCAGAGAGGCCGTATGGGATCTCCGCCACGCCGACGGCTCCGCTACTGCGATTGGCCCGATACTCGGAAATATGGCCCAGCAAGTCAGCCATGAGTTTGGAGTGCCCGTGGAATATCGAGTATCAGGAAGACCGTTTGATCTGGACCAATCTACGGCGCACGAATTGCTCATGATCGTGAGGGAGGCCCTTCACAATGCGATTCGTCACGGACGGCCCAACAAGGTGCACATAGACATTAGTTTCGAGAAGCGGGAGTTTCGTGTAGAGGTGCGCGATGATGGATGCGGCTTCGACCCGGAGGTAGCATCATCGCAGCCTAACGGCCACTACGGCCTTGTTGGCATTCGAGAACGTGCAAAACGGATTGGTGGAGTGCTCACATTGAATAGCGCGTCTGGCGCCGGAACGGAGTTGACATTGTCCGTTCCTCGCAATGCATCGGCCACAGAAATGGAGTCTCGCGGGATATGAATACGGTCAACGTCGACAACAACGTCGACAAGGTCAAGGTAATGGTTGTGGATGATCATCCTCTCATGCGTGTAGGCGTTGCGTCGATTGTGAATGCGCGCTCCGACATGACGGTTGTCGCCCAGGCCGGCACGGGAGAAGAAGCTGTCACGCTGTTCTTCAAGCACAAACCGGACATCACACTGATGGATCTGCGATTGCCGAAAATGAGCGGAGTGGATGCAATTCGCTCGATTCGCGAAACTTACCCGCGAGCCCGATTTGTTGTCCTGACAACCTACGAGGGGGATGCCGATATCCACCGGGCCTTGGAGGCGGGCGCGCAGGGCTACGTCATCAAAGGCATGCCCTATCAAACTCTGGTGGAGGCGCTACAGCGCGTGCACAAGGGAGGGCGTTTTTTGCCGCCTCCGGTAGCCCGCGCCCTGGCATCGCGCATGCCCGACTCGGAGCTAAGCGCGAGGGAACAAGAAGTACTGTCTCTGCTCGCCAGCGGAAAGAGCAATAAAGACATTGCCGCCAGCCTGCACATCTCGGAGGCCACTGTGAAATGCCACGTCAGCGCGATTCTGCTGCGGCTGAACGTCAGCGACCGCACCGAGGCCGTGGTTACCGCCCTGCAGCGCGGTCTGGTACACCTGGAGTAAACCCCTCGACACAATTCATGCCATGTTGTCAAAGGCAATACTTATTTTCCACTATCCAACTTTTGGGGGATTCGCCGATGGCCGTGTCGGCATAGGATTCCTCGTCGGTGCTATAGGCGTGGTTTGCGACTTCCGTCGAGAGTGGTTGTGCCCCGGGAAGATCCAGGACGATCTCGGGCTCACTGACGAAGAGGAGTTCATTCTAGGAGGCTCCACGATGAGGCTCGTGATGATTCGCCACTTTGGACGCATTGGTGTGCTGTTGGTCGCGGTCTTATCCGCTGCGTTAGGGTTCGGACAGAACGCGAACACCGGAGAAATCAGGGGGATGGTTCAGGACGCGACCGGCGCCGTAGTGGAGGGCGTCAAAGTCACGATTATCAATGTGCAGACCGGCGTGAGCATCGTCTCAGCCACGAATTCGGCAGGCATCTATGATGTGCCTTCGGTTCCGGTTGGCCTGTATACGGTCACTTTCTCCAAGGCTGGATTCAAGGAGTTCGTCCGCAAAGGCGTGACCCTGGAGATCCAGACCATCGCGGTGGACGGCACACTGCAAGTAGGCTCCATCAATGAACAGATTGTAGTAATAGCAGAGACCCCGCTGGTGGAAACCGAGACCTCGGACCAGCGCGTGGAACTTAGTACCCATGCGATTGAATCCGCGCCGATCGTGGGCGCGGACTGGCGCGCCGAAATGATTGAGCTTATCCCGGGCGTGAATGTCGGTGCGGGCGGCGCGGGCGAAGCCGACGGCCAGACGGCCGGAGCCAACGGCACGCAGGGCTACAACATAATGTTTCTGTCGGACGGCGGGCCCGCTACAGCTCCCAGAGATTTCAACGGCAGCAACTTCTATATGCCGGTGGATGCGATAGAAGAGGTCAGCATCAATTCCGCCAACGCGCCCCCGGAGTATGGCGGTGGTCTAACTTCCGTCAACGTGATCACCAAGAGCGGGACCAACCACTGGCACGGCAGCGCGTATGAATACATTCAGAATACGGCCTTCAACTCCAGGAATTATCTCGATCCTGCGCCCGACATCAAGTCGGTGGAGCACTGGAACACCTACGGAGGCAGCATAGGTGGCCCGATCATCAAGAATAAGCTGTTTTTCTTTTTCCTCTACCAGCGCAACCCCGCGTCTTCTCCAACCTCTGGACTTTATACTTACCCGACCGCCGCCATGGCAGCGGGTGATTTTTACGGGATGTCAGGCGCAACCGGCTCAGCCTTTAACCCCACCACAGGCCAATTGCTGGCAGCCCAGGATCCCGTGGCCTTGAAGCTCCAGACGTATTTCCCCGCCGCCACCGCTTCGGGATGGCTCGCGGGCTGCCCCGGCCCAGCGAATGTATCGGCAAGCGTCGCACAGACCTGCCCCACGATTAACAATTATGTGTTCAACGGAAGCAGCCCGAATACAGACACGTGGTATACGGGCAAGGTCGATTACGATATTTCCCAAAAACAAAGACTCGCGTTTAGTTTTAACTACTTCCCCACCACGACGTCTTATGTCCCTGCCGATCCTCTATTCCCCAACGACGCGACGGCGTATGAAGTAGGAAAGACCGACAATCTGACCGCCCAAGTCTCGGATCTGTATACGATAAGCCCGACGGTGATCAACGAGTTTCGTGTGGCCGCAAGCCGCGAGCTCGATAAATACAAGCCGCCGTCCCTGGATAAGAACGATCCCACCACGCTTGGCCTGGAGCCGGCATACGGCACGAATGCTCCCGCCAATGTTTTCCCCCATGTTGGGATTGATGAGGGAGCGGGAGAAGGACAAACGAATTTGGGTGCCGGAATCTGCAGCACTTGTAACGGCAACATCGAAGCCACTCTGGGTGAGGGAATTTACGCCGTCTCCGATGTGCTTACCCTTATTCGCGGCAAGCACACCCTCAAGGTGGGAGGCGAGTACGACAGGATTTATCAGAACTACACAAGCTGGGGAGATATCGACTCCGGTCACTTCGAATTCGACGGAAGCGTCACCGGAATCCCCTACGCTGACTTCCTTTCCGGGAACGTTTATGGCTGGTACGTTTACGAGGCCGACCCCACGAGCGCTCACATGAAGAGCGCAGCCCTGTTTGGCAGCGACGACTTCAAGGTCACACCGCACCTCACGCTAAACCTGGGTCTGCGCTGGCAGATGCAGACCGGCTGGGGCGTGGGCAACAACTTTTTCGGCAATTACGACCCGGTTATCCCTGATCCGACCCAGTATGGCGGCACATATCCCGGGGGCATTCTCTTCGGCGGGCAGAGCGACAAGGCTTATGGAGGGACGATCAGCAGCCTGTCGGCCATCCAAAACGGAGATTATAAGGAGTTCGCGCCCCGCATCGGCTTCGCCTGGTCACTTCGCGACAAATGGGTCCTCCGGGGAAGCTTCGGCATTTTTGACGCCCCGCGCGATGCCGAAAATTACACCGACGGCGCGCTCGGCCTGGGCTTTAACCCCCACAACAACGGCAACGGGGGGTACACCTTTGGCAGTTCCGCATTCCCGCTGTCCGTGGGACCGCCTGCCGGCACGGTCATCTTTCCAACCGTTCAAACTCTTTCGTCGACCTTCGCGAACTATAGCAGCGCGGAATACTACCCGCGGAGCATGCCTACGGTCTACGTCGAGCAGTACCTCTTGGGGGTTCAGCACGAGTTCGGGCGTGGCCTCATGTTAGACACCAGCTATGTCTATACTCGCGGCCGGAACCTGAACTTTGCCACCGATACCAATCAGGCTACGACCCCCGGTTCGACCGCAGTGGGCGGTTTTGAGTGCACCAGCTTCTATCACTGCGGCAATCCCAACCCTGTATTCAACAGTATCTCCTCTCAATACTATGATGGATATTCGAATTACAACGCGCTGCAATTGCGCTTGCAGAAACGAATGTCGTATGGCTTGAGCTACCAAGTCAACTACGCCTGGTCGAAATCGCTGGATACCGGGACCGGAAATGGCCACGGATCGGGCATTGATATCTACCAGAACGCCTATACGCCCTCTCTCAATTATGGTAAGTCTGATTTCAACGCCGCCAATACTCTGATCGGCGAGATCACGTATGAGTTGCCGTTCGGCCACGGGCGCCAGTTTGCCCTGCACGGACCGCTCGATCAGATCGCGGGGGGCTGGCGCGTCTCCAGTATTTTCCAGTGGCACGGGGGAGTTCCGTACACCCCGGTGATCCAGGGTTCGATTGCCGGAGGGATTGATCCGGGTCTAACCCCAGCCTTCAACGCCGGCTCCACGCTGTATCCCGAGCAAGTTGGCGACCCCAGCGTGTCGCATCGCTCCCATGCAATGTGGTTCAATCCCGCGGCCTTCGGCAATCCGGCAGATGGCACCTTTGGCAATACCGGACGCAACACCCTGGTGGGGCCGGGTTTCTCCAACGTCAACCTCAGCATCGCAAAAGCGTTTCCTCTTCACGAGTCGATAACGCTCGAAATCAGGGGCGATATGTACGATGTGTTCAATCATATTAACTGGAGCAACCCGGACGCGAATGTTGGCTACGGAGGTTCAGCGTGTCCACCCGGCGGCCCCAACGCTGGCATCGATTTGGCGGATTGCACTGCCGGCCTGGTCACTACGCCTATCAATTCCGGGATCGACGCACGCATAATACAGCTGGGGGCCCACATCAAATTCTGATCCCAGCGCCGGAGTTTGACCAACACCCTGTTGGGTGCGGAAGCAGCGTCCGCTTCCGCACCCGGCAGCCGTTAGCGCCATGCCGGATTTCGCGGTATCGTTCCTCCATGAGAGACTCTCGCCCCACTAAGCTTCACGCTTCCGCCTTTCCCTTTGGCCCTTCTCCAGCCGTGGCCGTGGTTCTGACGCTTCTAGCGGGCGCGCTTGCCGCGACCGCCGCACAAACCGGGACTCCCCACGCTGCGGAAATTCACGACCACCTTCGGAAAGCGGCGGAGTACCTCAAGGCAAAGGATCCGGACTCCGCGGTTAAGGAATTCGATGCTGTGCTCGCCCTCGATCCCAACAATGCCGAGGCCCACGCGAACCTCGGCGTAGTTGCATTCTTTCGGCGTGACTACCGGAACGCATTCCAATATTTGCGCAAGGCTGTTGCCATCGATCCCTCTCTGGTGAAATCGCAAGCTCTCCTGGGAATTTGCGAAAGAAGGTTGGGAGACCCGTCCGCTCGCGTTCTGCTGGAAAAATCCTTCGCAAAGCTGAAAGACAAGTCTTTGCGCCTGCAGGTGGGTCTCGAGTTAGCGTCCCTCTACGATCAACAAGGTGATACCGGCGCGACGGCTTCGGTGATGCGATCGCTAGTAGATCTCGCCCCCGATAACGTAGATGTGTTGTTCACGGCACAGCGTGTCTACTCCGAATTAGCCGATGACACGCTGAACAAGCTGGCCGTGCTGGCTCCCGGCTCGGCCCGCATGCAGCAAGTGATCGCCGACCGTCTGGTCAACGGCGGAGATCTCGCACGCGCAATCGAGCACTACAAGAAAGCTTTGCAGATAGACCCACACCTGCCGGGCGTTCATTTTGAATTGGGTGAAGCCATTCTACAATCGTCGCCTCACGATACCGCAATCCAGGCGGAAGCAGAAAAGGAGTTCGAAGCCGCCGAAGCGATCGATGGCGATGCCGCCAAAGCGGAGTGTGGACTTGGCGCGATCGCATCCTCGCAATCTGACACGGATCGTGCATTTACCCACTATCAACGAGCATACAAACTCAATCCCAACGAAGTAGAGGCCCAGTTGGGTTTGGCAAGATTCCTGATGATGCAGCAGAAACCGCAGGAAGCTATCAAGTATCTGCAGGCCGCAATCCAAGTCGATCCGCTGAATAGTGAAGCGCATTATCGCCTCGCCTCGGCGTATAAGCGCCTTCAAATGGACGACCAGGCGCAGAAGGAAATGCACCTCTTTCAGGAGATCAAGAAAACAAAGGACCAAGTCAAAGACCTATATCGCCAGATGAACATTAAACCGAAGGTGCAAGACGATGAAGTGCCAGACAGTGACCAACAATAAGAAAAAAGAGGACCGGGAGGCCCCGGCCTTTTGGATGGATCCGCGCTGGGTATCTTTGTCTTTTGTAATAGCTTCGAGCTTATTCTGGACTGCCGCTTGCGGCGGAGGCGCATCCGCATCCGGCAATCCACCTCCTCCAGTTACATCGCCGCCGGCGATCTCGAAAGTCTTTGGAGCAGCCAGCGTAGCCTTGAATGGCACCACATCGCTGAGCTTCAACCTGTCAAATCCCAACACCGCAATCTCCCTGAGCGGTATCGGCTTCACCGACACTTTGCCTCCGGGTCAGGTGGTTGGCACACCCAACGGCTTGACCGGGAGCTGCGGCGGCGGAGCGATCACTGCGGCTGCGGGCTCCAATAGCGTCAGCCTTTCAGGCGCGACCCTCGCTGCCAGCGCCTCGTGCACTTTTGGCGTGAACGTGACCGGCACAACATCCGGCACACAGAACAACACAACCAGTGCCGTAACCTCCACCGAAGCTGGAAACGGCGGAACCGCCTCTGCTAGCCTCATCGTTGCTACGGGACCGAGCCAGCAACCGCCGCAACCTACCGACATTACTCCGATTAGCGCCCAGTCTTACTACGTTCTCGATCAACTCAGCGGATTGCAGGTTGACCTCAACAACAACTCCACGACAGCCGGCGACCACATCGTCCAACAACCGCGGACTTTCACCGACACGAGCCAACGATGGACCTTTACCGCAGTGTCGGGAAACTTCTGGCAGATCAGCAACGTTCTAAACGGCCTGTGTTTTGACGGCGCAAACATTTCCGGAGTGATGTACGTAGTGCAGAATCCCTGCGGGAGCGCCGCCACGCAGCAGTGGATCCTCAGCGCCACAACCAACGGCTACTACACGATTTCAAACAACGGCACAGGCCTGTTGCTGGATGTGCCTTCAGTCTCCAGCGGCGCATTTCTCGAACAGACCGCATTATCCGGAGACGCAATCCAAAGCCAGCAATGGCTGCTGCGCCCGGCGTTTATCCGAGGCGTGGATAACGCCCTCCTGGAGAAGCAGGAAGCCGCGCGCATCTCCACCGGGTTAGTGTGGTGGAAAGACGCGGGCGTTCAGACCGATGTTCTCCAAATTCTGAAGAACCACGGCGTTAACCTGGTGCGGCTCAGGCCCAGCTCGGCGCCTCCTTATTCCGACCCATCGCAGCCGGGATGCACCGGCAACGCCTGCTTCGCCGAGACCGATGCGCAGGATCTCGACCTGGCGAAACGAACAAAAAATCTCGGTATGAGCCTGGAATTGACCTTGCTTTTCGATGGCGGCAGCTCCAGCAGTGTTCCGCCCGCGTGGTCTAGTGACACGCTGGCTCAATTGCAAACCGATCTCTACAACTACGTCAAAGCCGAGATCATGTCGTATCGTCAGGCCGGCACCATGCCTGATCTCGTCTCGATCGGCAACGAGGTAGATACCGGCTTTCTCGGCTCGATCGGCAGTCCTACAGGAACTGACTTCGGCGGCTTTGCGGCCTTGCAGATCCAGGCCATGCAGGCCGTAGCCGACGCCGCCTCCGATACGTCGATCGGCCCCGCCATTCCCGCGCCACTGACTTGCATCCACATTACTCCGGCGTGGAATTTGACCCAGTTCTTTACGCTAGCCAATCAAAATAGCATTCCCTACGATGCCATTTGCCAGAGTTACTATCCCTTCTTTCACGGTCCGCTGACCGACGCTCAAGCCGCCCAGACCAATCCGAGCAAGCAACCCGTGGAGCAGGACGTGCTCGTAGCCGCCGCCAACAGCTTCGGCAAGCCCATCTTCATTATCGAGGCGGGGGAGCACTACGAGAACGGATTTGACTCGAACGATCCCTGGTACAACCCACCGACTACGGCGACGCAGGCGCAATTCCTGAGCGATCTTCAGACAGTGCAGCAGGGCCTGCCCAACAACTTAGGAATGGGCCTCGCATACTGGGATCCGGCGGGCGTCAACATACCCAGGTTGAACGGTGGTTATTTCAATGGAGGCACCAATCTGCCCGATGCCATCTACGTGTGGAACGGCCTGACGATCTTCGACAATGCCGACACGTCAGGCGCCACCAACGTGAACGATCCAAATTACTCCACGCCACTTCCAGCGTTGGACGCGCTCGGTGGCCCATGATCTGTCTTTCTGCATTAGAACGAAGGCTTCTTTGCGCTCTAAGGAACAGACGATGAAAAAACCCGGCGTGTTGCGGAGTTGCCTGAGCCGCCGCCAACTGCTCATGGGAGCGGTCAGCACGGCTGCGGTTGTTTCCGCGTCCTCATTCATCGGCGCTGGCTACGCGCAGTCTGGGACCGAAGCGGTTACGCAAAGAGTCCGGGAAAGTTTCGACTTCGGTTGGAAATTCCGCAGAGGTGTTTGCCCGGGCGCCGAAGCGCCCGAGTTTTCTGACGCAGACTGGAGGACTTTGGATCTGCCGCACGATTGGAGCATTGAAGGCGGCTTCGACGAAAATGCGCCCTCCAGTTATTGCGGCGCGTATCTTCCCGCCGGCATCGGCTGGTATCGCAAGCAATTCCCCTTGCCGGATTCCTACAGAAACAGAAAACTTACCATCGAATTCGACGGCATTTACCAACTCAGCGATGTGTGGATCAACGGCCACTTTCTCGGCAGGCGTCCGTACGGATACGTTCCGTTTTTCTACGACCTCACACCGCACGTGAAGTTCGGAAGCACAAACTTGATCGCCGTGAGAGTCGATAACTCACACCAGACCAATTGCCGCTGGTACTCAGGGTCGGGAATCTATCGCCACACTTGGTTGTTGTCGACAAACAGAATCCATATCGCCCACTGGGGTACGTTCGTCAGCTCGTCGCAGATATCGAAAGAAGCCGCGATCCGCATCAGCACGAGGGTTAGCAACGAAAACGGGAACACGGCAAGTTGCACGCTCATCACCGACGTCGTTGACCACGACGGAAATGCAATCCAGAGCGCTGAGACTACACAGGATGTTGCCGCCGGCAAAGAACGCGAATTCTTACAACAAATAAGGGTAAACTCCCCGCGCCTCTGGTCGGTTGCCGATCCATATATGTATAAAATCCGCAGCACGGTGCGGGCTGATGGGCACGTGGTGGACGAATACGATACCCCAATCGGCATTCGCGAAGCGGTCTTCGATGCGGATCGCGGATTCTTGCTGAACGGCGAACGCGTCAAGCTCAATGGAGTTTGCCTTCACCACGACGGGGGCAGCGTTGGCGCGGCGGTTCCGGAGAGGATTTGGGAGCGGCGCCTGGAAATTCTCAAGGAAATGGGCTGCAACGCCATCCGCACCAGCCATAATCCCTACGCCGCCGAGTTCTTGGATCTATGCGACACCATGGGTTTCCTGGTCATGAATGAGGCTTTTGACGAGTGGAGAGTGCCGAAAGGCCAGATCGGCCCCAACGGGTACGCCGAATATTTTGACGAGTGGTACGAGCGCGATGTACAAAACTTTGTCCGGCGCGACCGCAATCATCCTTCCGTAGTTTTGTGGAGTGCCGGAAATGAAATCGGCGATCAGGGCAGCCCTGGTGGTGCGGAGACGCTGCGAAAGTTGCTCCAGGCTTTTCGTTCCGAGGACCCCACGCGGCCGGTGACTGCGGGTTGCGATCACATTCATTCCGAGCCTGCTTCCGAGGCGGCAACTCCAGAGTTTCTTGCCCTTCTTGATGTCGTTGGTTACAACTATGCGGACCGCTGGCGCGACCGGAGAGAAAAGTATTACAGCATGGACCGCCATGCATTTCCGCAAAGACGCTTCGTTGGAACTGAGAGCGAGGCGATGGGCGGCATCCGCGGCGAGTATCCCGAAGTGTTCCCTGCGAGCGCACCGGTGACGGGCTTCTTCCAATTCTTGCGCGGAAGAAATGTCGACGTGGAGCAGCTGTGGAAGTTTGTCAGCACGTATGACTACGTTGCTGGCGACTTTATGTGGACGGGCATCGATCACTTGGGCGAGGCGCGATGGCCCATGAAAGGATCGTCCTCAGGCGTAATCGACACTTGCGGCTTCAAGAAAGACGGTTATTACTTCTATCAGAGCCAGTGGACAGACAAGCCAGTGTTGCACGTCTTTCCCCATTGGAACTGGCGGGGAAAAGAAGGCCAAGTCATCCCGGTCACCTGTTTCACAAATTGCGACACAGTTGAGTTGTTTCTCAACGGCCGCTCGCTCGGGGTGAAGGGGTACGAGTTCCCTCGCTTGGGCATGGAGGGCAGGTGGGGCAACTTGCCGGATCGTGCAAAAGTCTTGCGAACGACGGCGGACCTGCACTTGTCCTGGGACGTGCTTTATGAACCGGGTGCCCTGAAAGCGATCGGGACTAAAGACGGGAAGATCTTCGCAACGGCCGAGATTTACACCACGGGACAGCCGGCTTCGATCGGCTTGTCCCCCGATAGGGGTGCCATTGTGGCGGATCGGAGCGATGTGGCTCACGTCACCCTCCATATCTTGGACGAGAAGGGCCGTGTGGTACCTACCGCGGACAATGAAGTTACCTTCGAAATAGAGGGCGCAGGATCGCTACTTGGAACAGACAATGGAGACCCTGCGAGTCACGAGGACTACAAATCTAATCGTCGAAAGGCTTTCAACGGATTGTGCCTCGCCATTGTGAAATCGAATGGCAAAGCGGGCCAGATTCAGGTCAGGGCGGTTTCGCCGGCACTTCAGGCGGCTCGTGTGATCATAGCGACCAAGGCGTGAATGGTAAAACGTTTCGATCGACTCATCGAGGCCCCGACAATTCCGCCGTATCCCAAGTTCTGCTCTTCGCTAAATAGTTTCTCTTCTAGGGGAGCGGGAGTTGAAAACGATCGATATTTAGCGTTGAGGAGATTCCGGAATGGGTCTTACCAGCATTGACTGGATCATCATGGCGGTGTATTCCGTCTTTGTACTCGGTATCGGTGTGGCCCTGAAACGCTACATGAAGACCAGTAAGGACTTTTTTCTTGCTGGCCGTTCGATTCCCGCGTGGGTTTGCGGTCTGGCCTTTATCTCCGCCAATTTGGGGGCCCAGGAAGTCATCGGCATGGGCGCTTCCGGCGCCAAGTACGGCATTGCCACCAGCCACTTTTACTGGATCGGCGCCATTCCCGCCATGGTGTTCGTCGGCATCTTCATGATGCCGTTCTATTACGGATCGCGGGCGCGCTCGGTGCCGGAATATCTGCGGCTGCGCTTCGATGAAAAGACTCGCGGGCTTAACGCCATCTCTTTTGCCACGATGACGGTTTTTTCCTCTGGCATTTCCGTGTACGCCATGGCGAAACTCATGCAGACGCTGCATATTCTCGATGCTCCGCTCCGGAGCATGGGCCTGCCCTTGTCGGCAGGTTTTCATATCAGCGTAATCATCTCGGCGCTCGTCGTGCTGGTCTATATCTTGCTGGGAGGACTGGTCAGCGCAATATACAACGAAGTACTCCAATTTTTTCTGATCGTGGCCGGCTTTCTGCCTCTGGTTCTTTTGGGTCTGAAAGATGTCGGAGGCTGGAGCGGCATCAAACAACAACTTCCCACGGCCTACACCCACTCCTGGCAGGGCATGAGCAACCCACACACCAACCCGCTGGGAGTGGAATGGTTCGGCCTGGTAATGGGACTGGGCTTTGTTTCCTCCTTTGGTTATTGGTGCACAGATTTTCTCGTAGTGCAGCGCGCCATGGCCGCGGAGTCCATGAGCGCGGCTCGCCGCACGCCGTTAATCGCGGCTCTTCCCAAGATGGTCTTCCCTTTCCTCGTTGTTCTTCCGGGCCTGATTGCGATCTCGCTCCCCGCTCAACGCCCTGGCCTTGTCCCAAGCGCGCACGGGATAGACGCAATGCAGGAAGAGATGGCCGTGCCTGGCCGGGGCCTCATTCCTCCAAAGATAAACGAAACTACCGGACAGCCGATGCTGGATACAAACGGTAAGCCTCTCCTCGACTACGATCTCGCGGTTCCTAACATGCTCGTGCACTACCTCCCAACTGGATTGTTAGGTTTGGGCATAACGGCTCTGCTCGCCAGTTTCATGTCCGGCATGGCGGGTAACGTAACGGCATTCAACACCGTCTGGACCTACGACATCTACCAGGCCTACATCCACAAAGGCGCAAGCGATCAGCACTATCTCTGGGTAGGTCGTATGGCGACTATATTCGGAATCGCGCTTTCGGTGGCCGCAGCCTACGCCGCTACTCGCTTCAATAACATCATGGATTTTCTGCAACTCGTGTTCGCCTTCGTGAACGCTCCGCTGTTTGCAACATTTCTGCTGGGGATGTTTTGGAAGCGCACAACCGGGCATGCCGCGTTTGGGGGGTTGCTATCGGGCACGCTCGCCGCGGCCGTTCACCACGGCCTGACGCTCCCCGTCGGGGCGGTCGCGGGCATCAAGGGCGGCTGGCTCGCAACCGTGCACATCTATCCCAGCGAAATGGCCCAGAACTTCTGGACCGCCATCTGGGCATGGTCTGTTTGCATGGTGATCACTATTTTAGTGAGTTTGGTAACCCAGCCTCGCAGGGAAGAGGATCTAGTTGGACTCGTCTATTCGCTGACCAAGCGGACTTCCGAAGGCCACTTGCCTTGGTACCAAAGGCCGGAGGCGCTAGGAATTGCGGTGCTGGTGCTGGCTTTGATACTGAATGTTATTTTCTGGTAGGAGTTGCGATGGGACTGGATATCCGTTTGCCGATCGGCCTGCTGTTCAGCGTGATCGGATTATTGCTGGTAGGATTTGGCGCTTTTGGCGACAAGGGAATTTACCAGCGCTCGCTTGGCCTCAATGTGAACCTGGCTTGGGGAGCGGTGTTGCTGGTCTTTGGGGCGATCATGCTGATACTGGGAAGACGCCTGAGCGCGATTCGTCCGGACGCTGGATCCTCTGCAGGCAGCGACGACCGCACAGAGAGGGAGCGGTGACGATTTCCCGTCTGGTGAGCTCCGAGTCTGCCAGCGATGTGTTGACGGCTCGTTTTCGTGAAGTATTCGGGGCAAGCTCGTGTATTTTCCGCGCGCCCGGTCGCGTCAATGTGGTCGGCGAGCACACCGACTACAACGACGGCTTCGTCATGCCGGCGGCCATCCAGTTCTATACCTGGGTTGCGGGGGAAAAGCGCGGAGACCGCGTCCTGGAAGTCTACTCCGAACACTTCGACGAAAAGATCAGCCTTCCTCTCGATGCTTTGGCCGGCCCGCATCGAGGGCACTGGAGCGATTTCATTCGCGGTGTCGCGGCTGTCTTGCAGAATGCCAGATACAAGCTGGCGGGGGCCAACCTTGTCGTTCACGGGGAAGTCCCACTCGGCGCCGGGCTCAGTTCCTCGGCCTCTCTGGAGGTCGCGACCGCGCTTGCCCTGATCTCGCTTTCCGGGTTTGATGTTCCCCGTCTGGAATTGGTGAAGTTGTGTCAGAAGGCGGAACACGAATACGTAGGCACGCGCTGCGGGATCATGGACCAATACACGGCTGTTTTCGGCACCGCCGGACATGCATTGATGCTGGATTGCCGCTCCCTCGAATATCAAATGCTGCCGATACCGCAAGATGTCCGTCTGGTGGTGTGCAACAGCATGGTCAAACACGAACTGGCTTCGGGAGAATACAACCGCCGCCGGGCCGATTGCGAGGAGGCGGTGAAGCTTCTGCAGCCGCACTTACTGGGAATCAGCGCCCTGCGCGACGTTGCGGTCGCGGATCTCGAGGCCTGGAAGCAAGTGCTGCCGGCGACGGTCTATCGCCGTTGCCGGCACGTGGTCACGGAAAATCAAAGAGTCTTGGCGGCCGCAAAGGCTCTTCAGTCTGGCGACGCTGACCGGTTCGGTCGTTTGATGTACCAGTCCCACGCCAGCCTGCGCGACGACTATCAGGTGAGTTGCAAGGAGCTTGATCTGCTGGTCGACCTGGCCTCGTCCAGCTCAAGCGTCTACGGCGCTCGCATGACCGGAGGCGGCTTCGGCGGATGCACGGTCAATCTGTTAAGGGCAGACGCATCCGATTCGTTCACCGAACATATTTCGCAGGCGTACCTGGAAGTAACCGGTATCATTCCTGAGATATACGTCTGCGAGCCTGTTCAGGGAGCGCAGGCCTGACCAGATAAGGAATGGCGGGAACAACGCCTGTATCGAGGGGTGCGGCACAGTTTTCAAAATCACTCCGCTAGGTGCGCTGGTCACGGTGCATAGCTTCGCCGGCCCCGACGGCAGTGGCCCTCTTGCAGGACTGGTGTTGGTCAGCGACGGCAACTTCTACGGGACTACGAACTTCGGGGGCACATTCAACGAAGGCACGGTCTTCAAAATGTCGCCAGGGGAAAACTGACTTCCTTGTACAGTTTCGTTGGGGGTACCGGCCCATACGGCGGATTGGTACAAGGGACGGATGGGAATTTCTACGGCACCACCCAAGGGAGCAACCCGGTCTTTCAAATCACTCCGGCGGGCGTGCTGACCACCCTTTTCACCTTCAACTACTTTGACGGCTTTGAGCCTCTCGACACGCCGGTGCAAGGGACCGACGGCAACTTCTAAGCCACGACCTACCAGGGGGGCTACAACTATGGCACGGTCTTCAGCCTGACGATGGGGCTGAGCCCGTTCGTAGAAACAAATCCTACAACCGGCGTGGTGGGAGAGCGGGTGGCGATCCTGGGAAACAGTCTGACGGGGGCGACTGCCGTCCGCTTTAATGGCACTGCGGCGAAGTTCAAAGTTCTGTCCAGCACCGAGATCGTGACCGAAGTGCCCAGCGGCGCTAGCAGTGGCAAGGTAACCGTCACCACGCCAGGTAGCGGCACGCTCAAGAGCAACATGGCATTTCGCGTGATGCAGTGAGAAAAAGTCCCCGCGCGCCAGGGTAGACGCCATCCGCGACTTTCTCGACGTCAAAGAGACGAGGATCGGAATTCGGAACCCAAACTGACCCGCTAAGCACTTACGAAAATGTCAGCAAGGGCTATGGCATCCGTAGCACCTTCATCCACGGTGGATCGCTGAAACCCAAAGATCGACCGCAGGCGGACGGACTCGCGCCCGTTTTACTGGAGTACGCTCGCGCTTCCGTGCTCGCCTTCTTCCAGATGATGACGCCAAAGACAGAACTTCTGAAACAACTCGACCGAGCGATGATAGACCCGGTGAGTGTGTGCGAATTGGAACACTCGCTTGCGTCCGTTGTGCGCAAGTGAGACAGTCACAATGAACGTTGCTCGCTTGTGGCCAACGTCGTCTACCACGCAATATCCAGTTCGCTCCCCGACAGGTTGGACCGTTTTCAAACCGTTGACCCTCCGCCCGCTCCATGGCCGTTACTCCCCCGTGCATATAGAAGCAGGCAGCACAGAGATACGTGCCACTGCGAGGGGAGGCATCGGCCCCCACGTCAAAAGAGTTTGGCCGACCGAAATACTGCGTTAGGAAATACTGCAATCGCCGGACCTGGGTATCCTTAAGCCTAAAATGTATCCTCGGAAATGGCCGTTTTACATACGACTCGTGAATCGCCTGCATTCTTTCGATGTCTGCGAAGCCTTCTCGAACGATGTCGGGCGGACGGTCTTGTACGTAAAATGCTGGCGAGTACACTCATTGAGAATTGGGGCGACCCCGGTCATTGAGTGTAATGGCGATTTTGCAACAGTTTCTCGGCAGCACAGAGTTCCATGCGGCGCATGAAGCAGCTTTACTTGCGCGACCCCGACGGGTTTGAGCTGTGCTTCCAGTGGGACACGAATCGTTGATCGCGCCACAGCAAGCGCTAATAGACAAAATTCCAGGCGGCGGCATTATGAGCGAAATCGGGATGTTACGAGAAAGGCGCATTGTGTTGCGCGACCGCACCTGGAATGCGTAGGCTATTTGTCGAGCA
>Ga0302325_10002407_pt1 | contig 45485 bp, 46 predicted proteins | sample Palsa_T0_2_FD_201948 | JGI IMG/M metagenome (GOLD analysis project Ga0302325, IMG submission 201948) | Peat permafrost microbial communities from Stordalen Mire near Abisko, Sweden - Palsa_T0_2 | ecosystem: Environmental > Terrestrial > Soil > Palsa > Peat permafrost | place: Sweden: Abisko...
GACCCGCGCCGGCAACAACCGCACACGCCGCTCACCACGCTCCACCTCCGCCACCACAGCATCCACCAGATCCGGCGGGAACACACGCGTCAAAACACCGATCGAGATGTGATCCGAAAGACGCTGATCGCTAACCGGCTTGACCCAACCAGACCGAGGCACAACCCAACCATAACCGGCCCACCGGACACTAAGTCAACGGTATTGGGACTAGGCCGCCGTTCCCGCAGTCTTGGGAGGAGTTCGAACGCGGCGTTAATCAGTGGCTTGATCTCGCTTGGGGCCCGGACTGGCGTTGTCCGCAATGCGGCAACCGGTTCTGGATGGTGCTGGAGACCGTATCGCTCGCCGCAGCTACCGCGTGGCCCGGCCGGGAGGGCCCTAATACGGGCGCATATCAGCCGGCACAAGGCCGACGCTGATTGCCACGCTCGTCGCTGGTGTCTTCGTCGCACTTGTGCTGGGACTTCTGTACTGGCGCGAGCGCAAGAAACACAGCGGTGAAAAGTCCGATCTGCAAGACGAGATGGACACCATCGAGACAGCTTGGGCACAATCCGCGGCAGCGCTGGCTAGCAAGGACGAGGGCGACGAGCCCGCCGCCTCGGCTCACGCTTGATGGGCGCGTTCGTCAGAACGACCTAATCGAGCAGGCCGGCTATCGCAGTCATCGTCCAGACGTGATCGGCAACGCCTGCGGCCATCGCGGGGGTGCGCGGGTAGGGCGAGCCTAGCACCGTGCGCTTACCCTTTCCCCAGCGATGCCATCCCAACCAAACCGTCCCAAGCGCCCGGTCCACCAGGACAAGGACCTCGACAAGCTCGTAAAGAAGGCATGGAAGGCTGGGTGGCGCTGTGTGCGCAAAGGGAACTACATCTACTGCTACCCGCCAGGCGACGGGCCCCCGGTACTCGTCAAGAGCACGCCCAGCAGCAGTCGGTACCCCAAAAACCTTGAGGGTGCCTTTAAGCGCGCGGGGCTCGAACTCTAAGCCGGGACCGGCACGCGAGGATCAGCCGAGCGGGTCGCAGTGTCGGTGTCAAACGCGGTTGGCACGACAGCCTGGATGGCCTCGACGACTGCGGTGACTCGCTGATGGACCTCGGCCGGGGTCGCGTCCTCGACCGTGAACAGCAGCTCGACGCCGAACGGCTCGTACAGGCACCGGATGGCCGCACCCGGCGCGGCCTCTGCGGCGCGATCGTCAACGACCTCCTGGATTACGGCCGCCCAGTCCTCGAGCTCAGCACGCGAGCAGCCGCCAAACTCCAGCCGCAGGACCACGCACGTCTCGCTCGGAATTGAAGAGGTCACTACCTCCCCATCGGGTCGCTGAGCTGCCGCCATGAGCCTAGTCCTCGCTGGTGCGCCATTTCGCGCGGAGGGGATCACAGGTCCCCCTCGTGTCGGTTGGGTTGCCGTGGCTGTCATTATAACCAGGCAGGCCGTGTTGTGCCTATTGTTACAAAGGCGGGCATACCCTAACCGCCCAAACTGAGACACCACCGACGCGGTGTTGGGCGCGACGCTCAGACGCTGGTCAACGAAGGCTTGGAGCCCGCGTCGCGCTGGGACTCTGCCGAGGCGACGTCCTCCATCGTGGTCCCCCGGCGACCGTCGGCCTGCATCAGCAACTTGAAGTCGTGCGGGCTGGACGCGACGAGCATGGCGTCGTCGAAGGTCACCCGTCCGGCCTTCACGTGGCCGAACAGAGCCTGGTCGAAGGTCTGCATCCCGTAGTAGCCGCCGGAGGTGATGACCTCGACGAGCTTTCCGGTCTGAGCGGGGTCGGTGATCATGTCGCGCACCCGACCGGTCATGCGCAGGATCTCGCACACGGCCACCCGCCCACCGTCGGCGCCCGGGACGAGTCGCTGGGAGATCACGCCCTTGACTGTGCCCGCGATCATGCTGCGCGCCTGGCCGTGCTGGTGCGGAGGGAAGAAGTCCAGCATGCGGTTGATCGACTCGGTGGCGTCCACGGTGTGGATCGTGGAGAGCACGAGGTGACCGGTCTCAGCCGCCGACAGAGCAGTCTGGACGGTCTCCTCGTCGCGCATCTCCCCCACCAGGATCACGTCGGGGTCCTGGCGCAGCACCCTTCTGAGCGCGCGCTTGAACGAAGCCGTGTCCATGCCGACCTCGCGCTGGTTGATCACGCAGCGCAGGTCCGAGTGCACGAACTCGATCGGATCCTCGATCGTGACGATGTGCTTGCTCATCGTGTGGTTCATGTGGTCGATCATCGCCGCCAGCGTCGTCGACTTGCCCGAGCCGGTGGTCCCGGTGAGCAGCACGATCCCGCGCTCCTCCTCGGCCAGTTCACGTACGACCGGCGGCAGGGAGAGCTCGTCGATCGTGCTGATGCGGTGGGGGATCGCCCGGCAGGCCATGGAGATCAGGCCGCGCTGGCGGAAGGCGTTGATCCGGAAGCGCGCCACGTCTTTGATTTCGAAGGAGAAGTCGACCTCGTGCTCGTGGGCGAACTCGCCGAGCTTGGTCTCGTCGTAGAGCAGCGCGCGCAGCGCCGTCTCGGTGTCCTCGTCGCTCAGCGCCGGCACGCTCTCGTCCTTCGTCAGCTCGCCGTGCACGCGGTACAGGGGCGAGGAGCCGACCTTCAGGTGCAGATCCGAGCCCTCTTTCTCGACGAGCTCGCGCAGCGCCGGCATCACGTCGAACATGCCTCACTGATCGGCAGCCCCGTCCCGGGGCTTGAGCGCGAGCGTGGGCCGTGGACGGCAGCCGGACGCCTGCGGCTCGCACAAGCCCTCCTGACGAGCGGATCGGCTTGCCTGACAAGGACGCAGCGGGCGTGGCGTGCTAAGGCACGCGAGCGAACGAGGACGCCGTCAGGGAAGCCGAGGCGACCGTCAGGCCACGTCGCGGAGCTTCTGTGCCTCAGCCAGCGACTGCAGCTTCTTCAGCGACTGGTTCTCGATCTGGCGGATGCGCTCGCGGGTGACGTTGAAGGTGCGCCCGACCTCGTCCAACGTGCGGGGGTGCTCGCCGCCGAGCCCGTAGCGAAGCTCGAGCACGCGCCGTTCGCGGTAGGACAAATTCTCGAGCGCCTCGCGCAGCGCCTCCTTGGTGAGGATCTCGGCGGCGCGCTCGTAGGGCGACTCGGCACGCTCGTCGGCGATGAACTGCCCGAACTCCGACTCCTCCTCGTCGCCGACCGGCTTCTCCAGCGAGACGGGCGCCTGGGCGGAACGCTTGATCGAGTCGACCTCCTCGGGGTCGATCCCGGTGACGTCGGCGATCTCCTGCGCGGTGGGCTCGCGCCCGAGCTCGGTCACGAGCTTGCGCTCGGCGCGCCCGATCTTGTTGAGCTTCTCGACCACGTGCACGGGGATGCGGATCGTGCGTGCCTTGTCCGCGAGCGCCCGCGCGATCGCCTGGCGGATCCACCAGGTGGCGTACGTGGAGAACTTGAAGCCCTTGCGGTAGTCGAACTTCTCGGCCGCACGCACCAGTCCGAGCGTCCCCTCCTGGATCAGGTCGAGGAACGGGAGACCCTGGTTGCGGTAGTTCTTGGCGATCGACACGACCAGCCGCAGGTTGGACTCGACCATCTTCTGCTTGGCGTCGAGGTCGCCGCGCTCGATCCGCTTGGCCAGATCGACCTCCTCCTGAGCGGTCAGCAGGCGCACCTTGCCGATGTCCTTGAGGAACAGCTGCAGCGAGTCGGTGGTCATGTCCGGCTTCAGGTCGAGCGCGGTTTTCGCTTTGCGCCGACCGCGCTTGTCGGGCGCCCGCTCGAGCTGTGCGGAGGCGGCGATCGCCGGGTCGATGTCCTCGACGAGCTCGATCTCGGCGCGCTCGAGGAAGCCGTGCAGCTCTTCGACGTCGGCCTCGTCGAGGTCGAGCTCGGACATCGCCCTGGTTATCTCCGCGTAGGAGAGCACGCCCACCTGCTGTCCCTTGGCCAGCAGGCCCTTGACCTCATCCAGCTCCTGCAGCTCGACTACTGACATTCGTGTTTCCATTTCTTTTCAGCGATCAACGTCCGAAGACGACGGGGACTCGGGCAAGATTATGGCTGAGAAAGGCTATGTGGTCGGACATACGGCGAGGCCGCGCCGACGTTACAGACCCAGTCGGTTCTCCAGACGCTCATGCTAACGCGTCGCAGTGATGTTGGGCCGCTTTTTGCTGATGTGCCTGCAGCGCGCCATTAAGCAATCATGTGCCGATGAGCGCCCCGAACGGCAGCCAGGGCGAGCACGACGCGGCGTCTGAGGCCAGCGTGCTCGCCAACCTCCCTCGCACCCGCCCGCAGCGATCGAGCCCGCGGCGAGCGGCTGCCCGCGCGGCGGCGAGCGCGACCGATACCGCCGCTGCCCCCGCGCCGGCGCCCGCCGCCGCGAACGGCCACGCGAACGGTCGCGCGGGAACAGGCGCCAAGGGTGGCGGCCGGGCGCGCGGCCGCACGGGCACGGCCAAACGGCCAGCCAAGGCGCGCACCGCGGCCGAGCCCTCACGCGCTCGCACCTCCCGCCCGCGCGCGGCGAGCGCTCCGGCCGAGCCGGCGCCCAGGCAGGGCTTCGACTGCGAGGGCGAACGCGCGAGCAGGACCGTCCATCCGCCGGGTGGCGCCGAGCTCGTCACCTCGGTCGTGGAGATCGTGGGCGAGCTCGCCAAGACGGGCCTGTCGACGGGTGAGCGGCTGCTGAAGGACGCGCTCTCCCGTCTGCCGCTCTCCTGAGCGCCGCCCGCGGCCGTCCGGGGGCGGGGTTTGTATACTGCCGCGCAACGCCGAACCGCCGCGGCTCAGGCCGGGGCGGGCGGGGGACCCAATGCGGATCGAGTGGATCCGCTGGGGCGAATCGGTCCGCCAGGACCGTAGCGCCGCACATCAGTGCCGCGCGAGCCCGTCAGCTCACCCCGTAGGCGCTGGAGACAATGCGAATGGCACTGAGGACATACACGGTCGTGCTCGTCCTGCTCGCGGTGGCGGGCGGCCCGGCGACGGCGGCTTTCGCGGCCACCGGTGGCACCTCGGGCGGCTCGGCCGCAGCAGCTTCGAGCACGCCTGGCACGCCCGCGACGGGGAGCGCCATCGCCACGTGGTTCGGCCCGGGCCTGTATGGCAAACAGACCGCCTGCGGCCAGACCCTCACGAAGGCGGTGGTGGGCGTCGCCAATCGCACGCTCCCGTGTGGCACGCTCGTGCAGGTGACCTACGCCGGCCGCAGCGTGACGGTGCCGGTGCTCGACCGCGGTCCGTACGGACATGGCGCGAGCTGGGATCTGACGGCTGGCGCGGCGGAAGCGCTCGGCGTCACCGAAACCGTCCGCGTGGTCACCCACATCGTGGGCAAGGCAGCCAACACCCCCACGCTCGGCCTCCCGCCGAGCGCATCGAGCACCGCCTCCTCGGGCGGCGCGCTAGCGGGCTGAGAATCCCGCTCGGGCCGCCGCTCGGGCCGCGTACAGCCCGAGGTCGGCGTGCGCAGCCAGCGCTGCCGCCTGACGCCCGTTCTCGGGGCACACGGCCGTGCCGATGGCCACGTACAGCGCGGACCGGGACCGTCCCGCGCTGTAGGAGGCCGCGTCCGCCAGCCGCCGCACCAACCGCTCGGCGCCGGCCCTGTCCAGCCTCGGCGCCACCAGCCAGCATCTCCCGGGCCGCTCGCGCGTCAGCGAGCCGGTCGCCTCGAGCGCGTCGCCGAGCACGTCCTCCATGCGAGCCGCGAGGCTCGAGAGCTCCTCGGGAGGCTCCTCGCGGCGCAGGCGCTCGAGCTCGAGCAGCTCGACCAGAAGCACTGCGAACGGCAGGCCGTCCCGCTCGAAGCGCGCGAGCTGTGCGCTGATCGACCGGGTCCACGCGGCCGGCCCTTCATCCCGGCGAGGGCCGTGGGGCTCCTCCCGCCGATCGTGGATCTCGATCTCCGCACCCGCCGCGCGGATCGCCTCTGTGACGGGCCGCTCGCGCGTGTGCGCCGGCGCCTCCCATCTGGGCGCTCGCTCGCTCGACCCGGGCGAGGGCACGCTCGCGCGCGCGGGAGCGGGCACACGCGCGCGCTCCTCGTCCACGATCACCGGCCCGCTGGCTGCGGCGGCGACCTCGTCGCGGTGCCCACCCACGACCCGCCCCTGCGCCATCGGCTCCTCGCGGCCCACGCCCGCTAGCGCGGGTGCGGCGTCGATGGCGGCGGCCAGCATGGCCGAGCACACGTGGGCGAGGCGATCGCCGAGCTCTCCAAGCAACCGCGGGACCGAGCGATCGAACAGCGGCCGCCGCAGGTCGTCGAGCAGCGCCTCCCACAGCACGCCGCGCAGCGCCTCCACCCCATCGACGAGCTCAACCGCGTCGCGGGCGCCGCAGATCTCCCAGAGCAGACGCGCGACGGGGGCGCCCTCACGTGCGCTCGGCGTTCCGCGTCCCACCAGGCGCTCGAGCTCGGCGTCGGACCGCACCGCGCGCAGCGCCTGAGCGCACAGGGCGGGGGCCTCGCGCGCCAGCTCCTCGACCGGGACCTCGCCGATCGCCGCCGCCGGTCGAGAGATGATCAGCGCCAGCGCCCAGCCGCGGGCGAGCTCCTCGCCCCGTGCCAGCAGCCCATCCACGGAGAGCTCGGCGATGGGCCTGGCGCGCGGAGTCTGGTGGGGATGCGGACGCTCGGCCACATCTGTTGGATAGCAGCATGCGGGGACGTCATCCCCACGGCCGGCGGCCCGGGATAGCCTGCCTGGCGGTGCGCAGCCTGAAGCCAACCCGGGGCCGTCGCGCGCGCGCGGTGATCGTCGACCTCAGGGACTCGACCTCGCTTGACCCGGACACCGGCAAGGTGCGCTCGGTGCAGCGAGCGGACCTGGTGATCGAGGCGGCCGCGCTCGCGGAGATCTGGACGCCGGCCCATCTGGAGCGCCTGGCGCGAACCTACTGGCGGTTCCTCACGCGCGTCACGCTGGGAATGATTCGCGTGATCTACAGCGAGCGGGAACGCTCGGTGGTGTTGCTGGCAAGGCCGTTGAAGCTGCTCACCTTCCAGGCTCCCGAATACGAGATCGACGCCACCCGCGGGCTGGTGCGCTGGCGCATCGCGCGCGGCCTGCTGGTGTCCAGGCGTGGACACGATGGCGGCGGCTACCTGCAGATCGAAGTCCGCAGGAGTCCCGGCGCGGACGCCGAGCATGCGCGTCTGCAGGTCGAGGTCGCCGTCGCGAACTTCTACCCGTCGATCGCCTCGAAACTCGGCCGCCGGCTGTACACCGCGACCCAGTCGCGCATCCACGTGATCGTCACCTACGGGTTCCTGCGCTCGCTCGCGCGACTGGACCTCGCGGAGTCGCGCGTGGGGCGTCTCAGCGGCTGAGCGGAGAAGGCGTCATTTCGATTCCTTCTGTTCAAGCTTCTTGAACGCCTTCGCTTCCGCGGCTTCTTCCTGGGCGAACTTCTTCCGGGCCGCTTCTTCGGCGGCGTCACCGTGCTTCGGCGTCGAGCCCTTGGCCTGCTTCTTCGACTTCTTCGTGCCCGATGTCGTGCCGCCTGCAGAGCCCTTCTTGTTCTTCCCGGAGCCCTTCCCCGTATGCCCGGAGCCCTTCTTGCCCTTCCCCGAGCCCTTCTTCGCCTTGGCTGCGGCGGCAGCCGCTGCCGCGGCCTGTGCGTTGCTCCTGGCTGCTTCCTCGGTCTTCTTCGCTTCCGCCTCGGACGCCGCTTCGGCGGCAGCTTCGCGCTTCTTGGCGGCCGCTTCTCCAGCTTCTTCGCCGCTGGTCGACGATTCAGCGCCGGTGGAGGCTTCAGCGCTCTGTTCTCCCTTCCCGGATTCGCCGGAGGAGCCGCCGCCGCAGCCGGTGAGCGCAGCCGCGAGCGCCGCCACGAGCAGGCACAGGAGCAGCGTCCGCAAGACGGCGCCGCGGTCCTTCGCGGGAGGTGCGGGCTTGTGCTGATTCATTCGCTGGTGTGCGTCTGTGGAGGCGCTTCGGTCTGCGGTCCGGCGCGCTGACTGTTCGCCTGCGCCTGGGTCTGCGTGGACGCCGCTCGCTTCTTCTTCGCTTCCGCTTCCGCGAGCGCCTGGCGCTCCTTCTTGGCTTCCGCTTCGAGCTGTGCCGTTCGTTTCTTGGCGTTCGCTTCCGCGAGCAGTTCCTTCTGCTTGGCTTCTTTGGTCGCGCGTTCTTCCTTCTTCTTCGCCCTGGCCGCCGCGAGCGCTTCGGTCCGCTTGGCGTTTGCTTCCGCGGCTTCTTCTCGTTTTTTGGCTTCTATCTTCGACAGCAGTTCACGGTCTTCGGCGACTTCCACGGCTTCCTGTTTCTTCTGGGCCGCTTCTTCGCTCTGTTCAACCTCCGCCGCGGTGTGCTTTTCCGCTTTGGAGCCACCGCCCGAGCCGGTTCCACAGCCGGTGATTGCGCACCCACAAGCCACGGTGATGAGGCAGAACAGCGCTGTGCGAAGAACTCTACGACCTTTCACCGGATCACATACGCAAGCTAGCAGCCGGTGGGGGGCCGCTCAAGCGGTGCAGGTGGACGCACACGGCGTCGCGCCGCGCGAGCGATGAGACCGCGAGCTAGAAGCGCTCACCGCCGACCGCGCGCAGCTTGGCGCGGTCGTGGGTGGCCCTGATGCGCCTGATCGTGCCGGTGCGAGCACGCGTCACCAGCGATTCGGTGCTGGCGCCGCCGGCGCTCGGGTAGCGCACGCCCTGCAGCACATCGCCGTCGGTGATTCCCGTCGCCGAGAAGAACACGTCCTCGCCCGCGACCAGGTCGTCACGATCGAGCACCCGCTCGAGGTCGTAGCCCGCGTCGAGCGCGGCGGCCCGCTCGGCCTCGTCGCGGGGCCACAGCCGCCCCAGGAGCTGCCCGCCCACGCACTTGACGGCCGCCGCCGAGATGACCCCCTCGGGCGTGCCGCCGATCCCCCACAGCAGGTCGACCCGCGAGCGCTCGGTGACGGCCAGCAGAGCGGCGGAGACGTCCCCGTGCAGGATCAGCCGCACGCTGGCACCGGCGGCGCGAATCGCGGCGATGCCCTCCTCGTGACGGGGACGGTCGAGCACCACCACCGCCACGTCGCCCACGGGACAGCCTCTGCGCTCGGCCACGAGCTGCACCGTCTCGCCCAACGGGCGGTCGAGGTCGAGCAGGTCGGCGATCTCGGGGGCGCCGGCCATCTTCTCCATGTACACGCACGGCCCCGGGTCGAACATCGTCCCGCGCGCGGACAGCGCGATCACGGCGAGCGCGCTGGGCATCCCCTGCGCGGCCAGCGTGGTGCCCTCGAGCGGGTCCACCGCGATGTCGACGTGCGGCGGGGACCCGTCGCCGATGCGCTCGCCGTTGTAGAGCATCGGCGCCTCGTCCTTCTCGCCCTCTCCGATCACCACCACGCCATCCATCTGCACCGACTGCAGCATGTAGCGCATGCCGTCGACCGCAGCCTGGTCGGCGGCCTCCTTGTCGCCCATGCCGACCAGGGGCGCGGCCGCCAGGGCGGCGGCCTCGGTGACGCGCACGAGCTCCAGGGCCAGGTTTCGGTCGGGCAGCGCCTGTTGGGGATCTGAGCTCATGAGTCCTCGTGCTCCAGGAGCCGTGCGGGCGGACCCACCATCGTCCCCCCCGCCGGCACGTCCTCGGTCACCACCGTTCCCGCGCCGATGCGCGCGCCCCGCCCGATGCGCAGGGTGCGCCCGCGAGGCGCGATGACGACAGCGTTGGCGCCGATTTTGACATCGTCCTCGATGATGATCCTAGACGGGGGCCCGGAAAACGCTCGCCCGTCCGCCGAGCCCTTCTCGCCGGACGCCGTGGACGGAGGGGCTGCCCGGATCCTGCGCCCGGCGGACAGTGTCACGTTGTGCCAGATTTTGACCCGCTCGCCGATCTCGCAGCTCCCCGTGACCACGATCCCGATGCTGTTGTGACCGAGGTGGATGTCCGGGCTCACGGTTGCCACCGGCGCGAGCGAGTTGTGGTACACGAGCGTGTTCACCTGCTTGAGCCAGAACGCGAGCATCCAGTGGCCGCGCTTGCGCAGCGCGATCGAGGTCAGCCACAAGCGTTCGGGGCTGAACACCCAGAACCTGCTCAGCCAGCGCTTGAACACCTGGAGCCGTGCGTGGGTCATGAGGCGGAGAGCCTACGACAGCGCCGCTGCCACTACGATCCTGCCGTGAGCGAAGACCCCGTGGGCGCGATCGGCGCTCACACCGCGACGATCAAGGAGCCGAGGTGTCTCAGATAGGTTTCGTCGGGCTGGGCAAGATGGGCGGCAACATGGTTCACCGCATCCGACGCGACTCCGACCACGAGGTGGTCGCGTTCGACTTCGACGCCAAGGCGGTCAAGCAGGCGGTCCGCAACGGCGCGGCCGGCGCCGACTCGCTCAAGAGCCTGGTCAGGCAACTGGACGCACCGCGCATGATCTGGCTCATGGTGCCGGCGGGCGGCCCGACCCAGGAGACGGTGGACAGGCTCGCCAAGCTGCTCGATCGCGGCGACATGATCATCGACGGCGGCAACTCGCAGTGGACGGACGACAAGCGCCGCGCGGCGGAACTGAAACGCGCGGGCATCGAATACGTCGACGTGGGCACCTCCGGCGGCGTGTGGGGGCTGGAGGTGGGCTATTGCATGATGGTCGGCGGTCCGCCCAAAGCGGTCAAACGACTGGCCCCGATCCTGGACGTGCTGGCGCCGGCGACCAACGAGCAGAGCCGCCAGGCGATCGGCCCGCGAGGATGGCTGCGCTTCGGCCCGTCGGGTGCGGGCCACTACGTGAAGATGGTCCACAACGGCGTCGAGTACGGCTTGATGCAGGCCTACGCGGAGGGCTTTGACCTGTTCGACAAGTGCGAGTACGAGCTCGACAACGCCAAGATCGCGCATCTGTGGGGGCAGGGCTCGGTGGTGCGCTCGTGGCTGTGCGAACTGGCCGCGCGCGCGTTCGAGCTCGACGGCAACGAGCTCGAAGCGATCGAGGGCTACACCGAGGACTCGGGCGAGGGCCGCTGGACGATCGCGGACGCCACCGCCCACGACGTGCCCACGCCGGTGATCACCGCCTCGCTGTACGCGCGCATGCGCTCGCGCGGCAACGGCGACTTCGCCGACCGCGTGCTGGCGGCCCTGCGCAACCAGTTCGGGGGCCACGCCGTCAAGGCCGCCCCCAAGAAGTGATGGCGATCGCGGCGAGCACCGAGTCCGAGAACCCGCTGACGGCCGGGCTCGAGCGCCTGCCGGTGGCGCCCACCACGCTCGTCATCTTCGGCGCCACGGGAGATCTCGCCCGGCGCAAACTGCTGCCGGCGCTGTACAACCTCGCGCACGAGGGGGCGCTGCCAGAGCGCTTTCACCTGGTGGGGGTGGCGCGCAAGGAGAAAGCGCACGAGGACTACCGGAGGGAGTGCGAGGAGGCCATCCGCCGCTTCTCCCGACGCACGCCCGATGAGAACGTGCTTGCGGGCCTGCTGGAGAACGTCAGGTACGTGCCGGGGACGTTCGACGACGACGCCGTGTACGCCACGCTGGGCAAGGAGCTGGACGACTTCGAGACGCGGGCCGGCGAACCGCTCAACCGCGCGTTCTACCTGTCCACCGCGCCCAGCTTCTTCCCGGTGATCGTCGAGGAGCTCGGCAGCAGCGAGCTCAACCACCACGACGGCGCCGAGGTGCGGGTGATCATCGAGAAGCCGTTCGGGACCACCCTGCAGGAGGCGCGCGAACTCAACCGCCGGGTGCTCGCGATCTTCGACGAGGCCCAGGTGTTCCGCATCGACCATTACCTGGGCAAGGAGACGGTGCAGAACATGATGGCGTTCCGCTTCGCCAACGGCATGTTCGAGCCGCTGTGGAACCGCAACTACATCGACAGCGTCCAGATCACCGCCGCCGAGGACCTCGGCATCGGCACCCGCGCCGACTACTACGACTCCTCCGGCGCGCTGCGCGACCTGATCCAGAACCACATGCTGCAGCTGCTGTGCCACGTGGCGATGGAGCCGCCCGTGAGCTTCACCGCCGAAGAGGTGCGCAACGAGAAGGTCAAGGTGCTGCACGCGATCCCGCAGCTGAGCGCACAGGACATCCCGCACATGGCGGTGCGCGCACAGTACGGTCCCGGCCACGCCGGCGGCGAGGACGTGCCCGGATACCTGCAAGAGGACGGCGTGCCCGAGGGCTCCATCACCGAGACCTACGCGGCGCTGCGCCTGGAAGTCGACAACTGGCGCTGGGCGGGCGTGCCATTCTACCTGCGCACCGGCAAGCGCCTGGCGCGCAAGATCACAGAGATCGCCGTCACGCTCAAGCCCGTTCCGCACCTGGCCTTCAGCCAGGACGGCTCGCTGGGCGTGCAGCCCAACCAGCTCGTGCTCACGCTGCAGCCCAACGAGGGCGTGTCCCTGCGCCTGGGCGCCAAGATCCCGGGCACTCGCATGATCATCCGCCCGGTCAACATGGAGTTCCTGTACGGCACGGCCTTCCTGTCGCAGTCCCCGGAGGCCTACGAGCGCCTGATCACGGACGCCATGCGCGGCGACGCCACGCTGTTCACGCGCAACGACGAGGTCGAGGCGCAGTGGCGCATCTGCGACCCGATCGTCAAATACTGGAGTCCCGCGAACCCGAACACACCCCGGCCGGTGCCGTCCTATGAAGCGGGCTCGCAGGGACCGGAGGAGGCGAACGCCCTGCTGCGCGAGGGCGATCGCTGGCGCGCCATCTGATGAGCGCGCTCCGCCTCGCCGCGCACGGCGCGCGCCCCGAGACCGCGACCGTCCTGCACGCCGGCGGCTGGGCGCGATGAGCGCCACCAGCGACGCCGTGTGGAGCGCCCAGGGCACCACGCCGGACGCGATCGAAGCTGCCCTGCGCGACCTGCTCGCCCAACGCCACGCCGAAAACGGCAACTTCGTCCCCGCGCGCGTGCTCAACATGATCGCGTTCGTGGACCGCGAGTGGAGCGGGGAGATCGCCAACCGCCTGCGTGGCGTCGGGCGCTACCACGCCTCGCGCCTGCTGGTGCTCTCCTACGAGCCGAGCCGGGAGCGCCTGGACGCACGCGTGATGATCGCCTCCGAAGGCGAGCCCGCCCAGGGCGAGCTCGCGCTGCTGCGCGAGACGGTCGTGGTGGAGATCGGCGACCGCCACCTCGACGACCTGCTGACGATCGCCGATCCCCTGGTGGTGACCGACCTGCCCACGCTGCTGTGGTCCCCCCATGGCCACGAGGAGATCGTGGAGGAGCTGCTGAAGATGAGCCAGGCCGTGCTGTTGGACTCGGTGGAGGAGCCCCTCGCGCGCGAGGCCCTCGATCGCGCCTGGGCGCTCTCGAGCGAGGCCTACGTCGTCGATCTCGCGTGGCTGCGATCCACCCCCTGGCGCGAGCGCGTGGCGGCGACCTTCGACCCCGCGCCGCTGCGCGCCGAGCTGACCCAGATGACCGGCGTGAGCGTGCGCCACCACCCCGCTTCGACCGTGGCCGCGACCTTGATGGTCGGCTGGCTGGCCTCGCGCCTGGGCTGGCAGGCCGGGCCGCTGGCAGCGCACCAGGACGCCCTCGACGGACACGCGCGCGCCGGCAGACACGGCGTGGACGTGCACCTGGAGGTCGCTCCCGAGCTGCAGGTCCCCGGCCTACAGAGCGTGGAGCTCGAGACCGCATCGGGCCTGCGCCTGAACCTCAGCCGCGGGACGGGTGGTCTGCGGGCACGCCTGCGCGACGGCAGCGGCGGCGAGGAGCGTGAATGGACGATACCCGGCGCCTCACGCGGGGAGACGGGAGTGCTCGGCGAGGGCATCCGTCAAGCGCTGCTGCGCGACCCGACGTACGTGCCCGCGCTGGAGTCGGCGCGGGCGATGCTGCCATGAGGCGGGTGCGGGCCATCGTCCTCGACGGCGCGCCATCGCTCGTAGGGGCGATGCTGCGATGACCCGCCTGACCGCCTGCAAGGACGCCGAGACGGTCGCCCAGCGGGCCGCCACCCACATCGCGCGTCAGCTCACGCTGGCCCGCGAGCAGCGAGGCATCGCCCACCTGGCGCTCAGCGGCGGGAACACCCCGCGGCGCGCATACGAGCTGCTGGGCGCAGCCCCCCAGGCGCTGGCCGAGCTCGAGCTGTGGTTCGCGGATGAGCGCTGCGTGGCGCCCGAGGATCCGGAGAGCAACTACCTGCTCGTCGCCGAGACGCTGCTCGCCCGCGCTGCGCTCCCGCCCGAGCGCGTGCACCGCATGCAGGGCGAGGCGGGCCCCCACGAGGGCGCGCGCCGTTACGCGAGCGAGCTCTCGCAAGCGCTGGTGGAGGCCGACGGGGATCACGCCGACCCCTCCGGGCTGCCGCTGCTCGACGTGATCGTGCTCGGCATCGGCCCGGACGGCCACGTCGCCTCGCTGTTCCCGGGGGCCGCCACGCTGGACGCTGACGAACACGCCCTGTGCCTCGGTGTGAGCGACTCGCCCAAGCCTCCGCCGAAGCGGATCACGCTGAGCCTCGCGGTGCTGCGAGCCGCGCGCGAGTGCGTGCTGCTGGTGACCGGCGCGGGCAAGGCGGACGCGCTGGCAGCGATGCTCGGCGAGCCCAGCCGCCACGTGCCGGCGAGCCTGCTCAGACGAGAGCGCCTGACGGTGTTCGCCGACGACGCCGCCGCACCGGGGGCGCCCCGCGGGTGAGCCGCGCCGGCGCCCACCCGCACGAAGCCGTCGCGGCACGCAGGGCCGCGGCCGAGGGCTTGCCGTGAGCGACGGTCGCGAGCTCGTGCTCGTGCGCCACGCGGAGACGGAGTGGAGTCGCGACGGGCGCCACACCGGGCGCACCGATCTGCCGCTCACGCCCGCCGGGCGCGACGTCGCGCGCGCGCTCTCCGAGCGCCTGCGCGCGTGGCGCTTTCGGGTGGTGCTCGTGAGCCCTTCCACCCGCGCACGCGAAACCTGCGAGCTGTGCGGACTGGCCGGCGAGGCGCAGGTGCGCCCGGACCTGCTCGAGTGGGACTACGGCGAGTACGAGGGACTGACGACCGAGCAGATCCGCGCCGTCAGGCCCGACTGGCTGCTGTGGCGCGACGGCTGCCCCGGCGGCGAGAGCCCCGCGCAGGTGGGAGCGCGGGCCGACCGCGTGCTCGGCGAGCTCGCCGCCAGCGAGGGAAACGCGGCGGTGTTCTCGCACGGGCATATGCTGCGCGTGCTCGGCGCCCGCTGGATCGCCCTCGGCCCGCAGAACGGGGGGCGCCTGGGGCTCTCCACGGCGGCCATCTCGGTGCTCGGCTTCGAGCGCGAGACGCAGGTCATCGCGCGCTGGAACGACACCGGCGCTTAGCACCCGCTGCCCGCGGACATGTGTCCCGTGGGCGCTCCGCGGACGCCGTCCTGTTGAGGCGGTGTAACGGACGGCGCGCATCCGCGACCAATAGCTCTAGAGTGACGCAGCACAGCCGGTCATGGCAGCCCGCGCGGAAAAGATCTCCCCTCCCACCCCGGACGCCGCGCAGGCGCTCGCCGCGATGGACGCCGCCCGCGAGGGCACGCTGGCGCTGGTGGCCGACCTCGACGACGCGCAGCTCGAGCGCGTTCACTCGCCGATCATGAGCCCGCTCGTGTGGGACCTCGGCCACATCGCCGCGTATGAGGATCTGTGGCTGGCCCACCGCTACGGCGGGCTGGCGCTGCTGCGCCCGGAGCTCGCCCACCTGTACGACGCCTTCGAGACGCCGCGCGCGGTGCGCGGCGAGATCGAGGCGCTGGGCCCGGCGGATGCCAAGGAGTACATGGCGACGGTCAGCGCGCGCACCGAGCGGGTCCTGTGCGAGCGCGGCGTGGGCGACGGCGTGCTGTGCGAGATGGTGCTTCGCCACGAGCTCCAGCACGCCGAGACCATGCGCCAGACGATGGCCATCGCCGGCCTGCTGTCCGCCGCTGAGCGAGCGCTCGCCGACGCGCCGCTGGGGCGATCGGCGGAGACGGAGGGCTGGCTGGAGGTGCCCGCCGGGGAGCTCGCCATGGGCGCGCCCGCCGAGGGTTTCGCGTACGACAACGAGCGCCCGCGCCACACCGTCGAGCTGGGGACGTTCGCGCTTGCTCGCCGCCCCGTCAGCAATGGCAGCTGGATGCGCTTCAGCGAGGGCGGTGGCTATGAGCGTCGCGAGTGGTGGTCGCGGGAGGGCTGGGCGTGGAAGGAGGAGCACGACATCACCCATCATGCGAGCATCGCCGCAGGCCACCCGCAGGCGCCTGCGTGCCATGTCTCCTGGTTCGAGGCCGACGCCTTCGCACGCGCGCACGATGCGCGCCTACCCGACGAGGCGGAGTGGGAGAGGGCGATGACCTGGACCCAGCGGACGAGCGCCGGCGCTCACCGCACGGCGGGCGGGCAGACGGTGGACGGACTCGCGGGCGTGGGCCGCGTGTGGGAGTGGACCCGCACGCACTTCCACGGCTATCCGGGTTTCGCCCCATACCCCTACCGCGAGTACTCGCAGGTGTTCTTCGGCGAGGACTACCGCGTGCTGCGAGGCGGCTCGTGGGCGACGCATCAGCGGGTGGCGACGCTCACGTTCCGCAACTGGGATCTGCCGCAGCGGCGTCAGATCTTCGCGGGCGTGCGCCTGGCGAGGGACGTGCGATGACCCCCATCGGCGCTCGGCAGCCGCTCGCGCACGCGAGCATCCGCATCGACTCCCACCTCGACGGCACGAGCGAGCGCTCGCTGGCCGACGACGTCCTGGACGGCCTCACGCGTCCCTTCAAGGAGCTGCCCCCCAAGCACTTCTACGACGCGCGCGGCGCCGAGCTGTTCGACCGGATCTGCGAGCTGCCCGAGTACTACCCCACGCGTGCCGAGCGCGCGATCCTGGAGCAGCAGGCCGACGTGCTGGCGGAGCTCACCGGCGCGGTCGAGCTGGTGGAGCTGGGCTCGGGCACGGCGGCGAAGACGCGGGTCCTGCTCGACGCGCTGCAGGCGGCCGGCACGCTCGAGCGCTACATCCCCGTGGACGTCACCGAGAGCATGGTCCGCGACTGCGCCGAGGCGCTCACCAGCGAGTACCCGGGGCTGCGCGTGCACGGCGTGATCGGCGACTTCGAGCGCCACCTCGACTGCGTTCCACCCGCCACGGGGGCACGCATCGTGGCGTTCCTGGGCGGCACCATCGGCAACTTCCCGCCCGGCAGCCGCCGGCGCGTGCTGCGCCAGATCGCGCGCCTGCTCGGTCCATCCGACCACCTGCTGATGGGCACCGATCTGGTCAAGGACCCGAGCGTGCTGGAGGCCGCGTACGACGACTCGCAGGGCGTCACCGCCGAGTTCAACCGCAACGTGCTGTGCGTGCTCAACCGCGAGCTGCAGGCGGACTTCGACCCGGAGGACTTCGAGCACGTGGCCCTGTTCGACGAGCAGAACGAGTGGATCGAGATGCGCCTGCGGGCGCGCCGCGAGCACACCACGCTGGTGCGCGACCTCGACCTTCCGGTGCACTTCGACGCGGGCGAGGAGCTGCGCACGGAGATCAGCGCCAAGTTCACGCGCGAACGGCTCGAGGGCGACCTCCACGCGGCGGGCCTCGAGCTCGCGCGCTGGCTGACCGATCCAGACGAGCTGTTCGCGCTGTCGCTCTCGCGCCTGTCCCGGTAGGCTGCGCGGCGTGAACATCGAGGGATCGGCGGCGATCGTCACGGGCGGCGCGTCCGGATTGGGCGAGGCGACCGTGCGCGAGCTGCACGCGCGCGGAGCGCTGGTGACGATCGCGGACGTCAACGCCGAGAAGGGCCAGGCGCTGGCAGCGGAGCTGGGTTTGGAGTTCGTCGCATGCGACGTCCGCGAGGAGGCCCAGGTGCAGGCGGCGGTCGAGCGCGCGGCCGCAGCCGAGGGCGGGCTGCGCATCGCCGTCCTCTGCGCCGGCACCGGCTGGGCTCAGAAGGTGGCGAGCTCGAAGGGACCGCACCCGCTGATGCCCTTCGAGACGATCGTCTCGATCAACCTGATCGGCACGTTCAACGCGCTGCGCCTGGCGGCGAACGCGATGATCGCCAACGAGCCGGGCGCGGACGGCGAACGCGGCGCGTGCGTGCAGACGGCGTCGATCGCCGCCTTCGACGGCCAGGTCGGCCAGATCGCCTACTCGGCTTCCAAGGGCGGCGTGGTGGGCATGACCCTGCCCGCCGCGCGCGACCTGTCCCAGTACGGGATTCGCGTGAACACGATCGCGCCCGGCCTGTTCGACACGCCGCTGCTGGCCGCGCTCCCGGAGGAGGCGCGCGAGAAACTGGGCGCCGGCGTCCCCTATCCGCAGCGCCTCGGACAACCCGCCGAGTACGCCCAGCTCGCCTGCCACATCCTCGAGAACCGCATGCTCAACGGCGAGACCATCCGTCTCGACGGCGCGCTGCGGATGGCGCCCCGCTAGCGCCCTTCCGTCGCACACCCCGGCGCGCGACTGAGCGCCCGGCGCGCCGGCGAGCGCACCGGCGCGCTCACTCCTCCTGGACGGCGGGCACTGCGCGCGATCCCCGCGAGAAGCGCGAGCGGACGGCGTTGCGCATGCCGGCGCGCAGGCGTGTGCCATCGAGGATCGAGGCGAGCGCCAGTTCGGCGCCGCCGCGCAGCCTGTGGCCGTTGACCATGTTGGTTGCTCCCACGCGGTAGTAGTACAGGCCCCACAGCCGCTTGCGACGCCGAAAGCGCGTCAACGCCGGGGCGGAGGCGAGCTGCGCGGCGAACTCCTCGCTGCTCACCGGATCCTGACCCCGGGCGCGGCGCTTCTGGTTCTCGGTCAGACGCAGGGCGTTCTGGCGCTGGTCCCAGAAGTGCGCGAGCTGGACCGACCCGGCGCGCTTGCGGTAGTAGACGAGCGGCTCGGGGATGCACACGACCACGCCGCGGTAGGCCATGCGGCACACGAAGTCGACGTCGTCCAGCGAGCCGTACTCGGTGGAGTAGCCGCCGATCGCCGTGAACTGCGCGCGGGGATACAGGATCGACGAATGCAGGACCACCAGCTTGCTGCCCTTCGCCATCGCCGCGTCGTACTGCTCCTCGGTCGTCGGCCCGATCGGCGCCAGGGAGATGACGCGCTTGGCGTCGTTCATGTTGTAGCCGTGCGCGCCCAGCACCGCGATCGGCTGGCGCCCCCTCCATTCGCGCAGGAAGCCCAGCTGGCGCTCGAGCTTCCCCGGCGCCCACACGTCGTCGGAGTCGCACACCGCGATCCACTCGCCCTCGGTAGCCGCCACGCCGTGGTTGCGCGCCGCCGCGGCGCCCGAGCGGCCCGGGAGGCGCAGGTAGCGAACGCTCACGCCGCGGGCGTGGCGCTCGATGAACTCGCCCACGAACCGCTCGGTGCCGTCGTCGGAGCCGTCGTCGCACACCACCACCTCGGCGGGCGCCAGCGTCTGGCCGACGATCGAGGTGAGCGCGTCGCCGATGTGAGCGAGGTCGTTGAACGTGGGGATGACGACCGAGACAGATGGGCTGTCGAGCTCAGTCATCGCGCCGTCCGCTCACTCCGCCCCGCCCGGCGCCTGCCATGGCGGCGCCTCACCGATGAGCGCGACGAGCCGTTCGGTGTCCTCGCGGAAGTGCTCGCGCAGGCGCGCGATCGTCTCGGGGCTCGGCTTGGCGTTGGCCTTGATCTCGTTGGGCGGGTGCCGCCGGTTCCAGCGCACGGCGCGAACGGTCAGGCGCTCGTACGGGCGGGCGATGCGCCGGCGTGGCGCCGGCGGTATGGCGTGCCAGATGGCTCGCGCGGAGGCGCTGCCCGCGAGCGCGCGGCGCACCCCCTGCGGGCTCACGGGAGAGGACGGGCTCAGCCACGACGAGGGGCTCCTCCAGGAGAACCCGCGCAGGATCTTGCCCGTGCGAAAGCGCTTGTCGAGGTTCTCGGGCGCGAAGTCGGCGCGCACGCCGATGAACTCCTCGACGCGACCAAGGAGCTGCACGGGAGCGCTGGCGAGCTCGCTGGTGAAGACGACGAGCACCTGCTCGGCGGGAAACACGTCGAAGTAGCCGCCGAGGATGCGGCCGTACTCGCTCCAGGCGACATAGCCCCGGTTGTCCTTGCGCTCTTCCGGATCGCGGCGCGCGCGTTCGAGCACATCGGACCGCAACAGCTCATCGATGGCTTCGTCGAAGGACTGGCGCTCGCGACCGAGCATGACCGCCATGCGGTGATGGGAGAGCGCGCGCTCGACCGGGTCGCGCAGGCAGGCGATCAGCCGCACGTCCGGTAGACGCTCGCGCATCCGCAGCGGCACGGTGCGCTCGTCATAGCCGTTCCTGACGGCGTCCCCGGCGGTGGACTTGAAGACGCCTCCCACCATGTACTGCGGGGTGACCGTCCCCCACTTGCGCGCGGGGTCGGCGGCGGCGCCCTCGAAGCGGTGACGCGTGAGATCGTCAAGGTAGGCCGACCAGCCGCGCGCGTACACGGCGTCGTGGCTGAAGAACTGCTCCTCCTTGCCGCTCGGCAGAGACACCTCCGGATGGTGTCTGAGGTACTCGAACAGCGAGGTCGTGCCGGCCTTGGGCGCGCCGATGACGATGAAGTCCAGTATGTCCTTGTCTGCTTGCATCGTGCTCGCAGGGCCAACCTCAGACGCCGTCATACCCCCACAGGCTCACGAGATCGCGGCCGAGGTAGTCGCTCAGAGCCTCGACCTCGGGCTTGAAGCGCCGACGCAGCTCGAGCATCAGCCGCTCGTCGGGCGCCGATGGCTGGGTGTACACGAGGTGCTTCCACAGCACCTGCGCGCGGCGGGGGGCGAGCGTGGCGACGGCGCGCACGACGGGCTTCGCGTTCTGAGGTTTCTCGCGGGCGAGTTTGACGGTGCGCGAGAGCTTGTGCAGGGGCATGAAGCGGACCGCTTTCTGCTCTCCGCCCTTGGTCACGATCGGCTCGAGCGGGGCGTCGGCGTCGACCTCCAGGAAGCGCATCACGGTGCGCGCCGTCCGTTCGTTCTCGCGCCGGTAGTCGTCGTAGATCAGCACCAGCACCTGCTCCACGGGGAACTGGGCGTGAAAACGGCGAATCTGCTCCACGTAGCGCACGTGCTCGGAGTACATCAGCCACGATGGCGAGACGTTCTCCGGCATGCTTCTGCCCGCGCGCCGCTCGGGCTCGAGCGCGATCGCCCTGCCGAGGTCGCGCTCGGTCTCCAGCCCGCTGTGCACCGCCTGGCTGTGAAACGTGTTCAGGAAGCTGGCGGGCTCGCGCAGGATGGCGATGATGCGCGCCTGCGGCTGCAACTCGGCGATCCGCTTGGCCGCCCCGGGAGAGCGTATGTACTGCGGGGAGGCCTCGCCCACGAGCTGCCCCGGAGCGGCGGGCGCGAACAGGGCGAGGTACTGCTCGAGCGTACGCGGGCGGTTGCCCGGGCGCTTGGGCTCGACGGTCCGCAGGTCGCTCGAGAAGAAGCGCGGCTCCTTGTAGTCGGGCATGAAGATCTGCGGATGCTGGCGAAGCATCTTGTACAGCGCCGTGGTGCCGCACTTTTCGTGCCCGATGATGAAGAAGTCGGGCATCGGCCCCGGCGTCGCGTCGAGCGTGCCCGCGTGATCCGCGACGGCCGCGCTCGCAAAGCGCCTCTCGGGCGCGGGAGGCACTGCTGGCGCGCTCATAGGTTGAAAACTATAGACGGGGCGGCGAGCTGCTCAGAGACGTTCGACGAGCATCGCCATGCCCATGCCACCGGCGACGCACATCGACTCGATGCCGTACGTCCCCTCCAGCGTCTCGAGGTCGTTGAGCAGCGTGGTCATGATCCGCGCGCCGGTCATGCCGAACGGGTGACCGAGGGCGATGGCCCCGCCGAACGGGTTGAGCTTCTCGTCGGGGATGCCGAGCTCCTCCTTGCACGGCACGATCTGCGCGGCGAACGCCTCGTTGATCTCCACCACGTCGATCTCGTCGATCGTCATCTTCGTGTTCTTCAAGAGCGCCTGGATCGCGGGGATCGGACCGAGGCCCATGACCTCGGGGCGGATGGCGGCGACGGTCGAGGCGACGATCCGCGCACGCGGTTTGAAGCCACCGGCGCTGGCCCTCTCATCGCTCATGATCAGCAGCGCGGCGGCGCCGTCGTTGAGCGGGCAGGCATTGCCGGCGGTGACGGAGCCGTCCTCTTTGAACACGGGCTTGAGCTTGGCGAGCACCTCCAGGGTCGTGCCCGCCCGGGGCCCGTCGTCCCTGCTGACGACCGTCTCGGGCACGTCGACCTCGTTGCCCTCCTTGTCCACGTCCTTGTGGGCGGGCACGGTCACGGGCACGATCTCCCTGTCGAAGTGCCCTGACTCGACCGACCTGACCGCCCGCTCCTGGGAGATGACCGCCCATTCGTCCTGCTCCTGGCGGCTCACCTTCTTCTCCTCGGCGACGTTCTCGGCCGTCATGCCCATGGTGATGTAGGCGTTGTACAGCGAGTTCGGCGAGCCGTCGAGCTTGGGGTGGAACTCGAACGGCGCGCCCGGCGCGGTGCGCGAGACGGCCTCCACGCCGGCGGCTATGTAGGTGTCGCCCTCGCCCGCCTTGATCGCGTGGAAGGCCATGCGGGTGGTCTGCAGCGAGGACGCGCAGAAGCGGTTGACCGTGCAGCCGGGCACGTGGTGGTCGATGCCCGCGAGCAGCGTGGCGATGCGCCCGATGTTGTAGCCGGTCTCGCGCTCGCCGTAGCCGCAGCCCATCATCACGTCCACGATCGAGCTGTCGTCGAGCTGCGGGTTGCGCTCGATCAGCGCCCTCAGCGGGATCGCCGCCAACTCGTCGCCGCGAACGGTCTTCAACGACCCCTTGGCCGCCCGGCCGATGGGCGTGCGGATGGCGTCAACGATCACAGCTTCAGGCATGCGTGCGTCTCTCCTTGTCGTATGGCCCGCCAATCGGGTGCCGGCGGGCGCGGCTCTGCCCGTCAGTCTATGGCGTCATAGCCCCACAGGCTCACCAGGTCGCGACCGAGGTACTCGCTGATGGCGTGGACCTCCGGCTTGAAGCGATGGCGAAGCTGGGCCACGAGCCGCGCGTCGGGCGGACGCTGCTCCTGGTAGACGACCCGTCGCCACTGCGCGCGAAACGCCTCGCTGCGAGCGAAGTCGGGGGTGAGGGTGCTGACCACTCGCGCCAGCGGGTCGGCGTTGCGAGGGTTGCGCCGCGCGCGCCGTGCTCCCCAAGCCAGCCGGTGCAGCGCCGGGAAGCGGACGCCCCGGTTGGGATGGGTCTCGATCGGGTGCTCCGGGGCTCTCTCCTCGACACCCAGAAAGCGCTGCACCGTGCGAACGGCCTGCTCGTTGTCGCGCCGGTAGTCGTCGTAGATCAGCACCAGCATGTTCTCCCGTGAGAACTGCGTCTCGAAGCGGCGCAACTGCTCGACGTAGCGGACGTGCTGGGAGTACATGAGCACGGCCGGGTGCTCGCAGTGACGGGGAATGCGCGTGCCCTGGCGGCGCTGGTCCTCGAGCGCGATCGCCCTGCCGAAGCTCCGCTGGTCCTCGGCGTTGTTGGAGAGCATCTGCAGGTGAAACGAGCGCAGGAAGGCGACCGGCTCGCGCAGGATGGCGACGATGCGCGCGTCGGGCTGGAGCTCGGCGATGGCGCTCGCAGCGGTCGTGGACCTGAGGTACTGGGGCGAGGCCTCGCCGGCGAGCTGCCCGGGGCCGGCGGCGGTGAACAGCGACAGGTATTCATCGAGCGTCTGCTTGCGGGCACGGGTCGCCGCCGGCGCCCTGCGAGCGGGAGTGGGAGCATCGGAGAGGAAGTAGCGGGGCTCCTTGACATCGGGCAGGAAGATCTGCGGATGCCCCTTGAGCATTTTGTAAAGGGCGGTCGTGCCGCACTTCTGGTGCCCAACGATGAAGAAATCGGGGACGGTTAGCTCGCTCGCGAGGCCCCCGCGCCCGCCCATCCCTTCGCTCACAGGTCCAGGCGACTGACGCCGAGCTCATCGAAGCCCACGTGGTGGGCGAGCTCGTGGCGTACGGTGCGGGTGACCTGGTCGCGCAGCATGTCGGGGTCGTGGCCGAAGTCGCGGCGCAGCGTGTCGCGGAAGATGACGATGCGGTCGTGGTAGTTGTCGCGGACGGCGCCGTCGCCCTGGTAGAGGCCATAGGCGCCCCGGCGACGCCCGCCGTCGGAGATCACCACGGCGACGTGGGCGAGCGCGTTGCGCAGCAGGTCGGGGAGGTCGTCGAGCGCGTCACGGACGAGCTCCTCGAAGTCGTTGTCGTTGAGCGGGTCGAGCTCCATGAACTCGTCTTCGCCGGGCGGCACGGCCAGGCCTTCGCGCGCGAGGTGCTCGGAGTAGCGGACGATCTCTTCGAACTCGCTCTCGGACTCGGGGTTGCGCCAGCCGGCCATGCGCACGGCGACGAACGCCACGCTGCCCATGAGCACGGCGGCCACGATCACCCCCAGCGCGATGTCCTCGAGCGCCCTGATGGCGCCGATCGAGCTGAAGCCCTGGCCCACGACCAGCACCACCAGGCCGATCGACATGGCCACCAGCGTGGCCACCCCCGCTCGGCGCAGGGATCTGGGCTCTCCGGGACCGATGCTCACGAGAATCCCCCCATCGACCTCTATTTGAGCGTGCGGGCGATCACGAGACGCTGGATCTCGTTGGTGCCCTCGTAGATCTGTGTGATCTTGGCGTCTCGCATCATGCGCTCCACGGGGTACTCCTTGACATAACCGTACCCTCCCAGGACCTGCACGGCGTCGACGGTGACCGCCATCGCCGTGTCCGAGCAGAAGACCTTGGCCATCGAGGAGTACTTGGCGCGCTGGGGATGGTGCTGGTCGGCCATCGCGCATGCCTTGTACAGCAGCTCGCGCGCCGCGGCGGTGCGTGTTTCCATGTCCGCGAGCTTGAAGCCGATCCCCTGGAACTCGTTGATGGCCTTGCCGAACTGGCGGCGCTCGCGCGCGTAGGCGACCGCGTAGTCGGTGGCCCCCTGCGCGATCCCCACGGCCTGCGCGGCCGCCCCCAGGCGCGTTTTCTCGAGCGTGCCGAGCGCCACCGCCAGCCCCCTGCCGACCTCGCCGATGACGTTCTCCTGGGGTACGCGGACGTCCTCGAAGATCGGCTGCCCGGTGGGCGAGGCGCGGATGCCCAGCTTGTGCTCGAGCTTGCCCACGCTGAATCCCGGCCGGTCGGCCTCGACGACGAACGCGGTCATCCGCCGGTTCTCGCGGTCTGAGACGGCGAACACGACGTAGAAGTCGGCGACCCCGAGGTTGGTGATCCAGTTCTTGGTGCCGTTGATCACCCACTCCTCGCCGTCGGCCACGGCCGTGGTCTTCATCCCCGCCGGGTCCGATCCGGCTTCCGGCTCGGACAGGGCGAAGGCGGGAGACCACTCCCCGGTGGCGCAGCGCGGCAGAAAGCGCTCCTTGAGCTCGTCCGAGCCGAACAACTGGATGGGCAGCGTGCCGAGCTCCTGCACCATCAGGATCAGCGCGCAGGAGGCGTCCACCTTGGCGATCTCCTCGACGGCCATGTTCAACATCAGCGTGCCCGTGCCCGTGCCGCCGTACTCGATCGGGAACGGGAGCCCGAGGATGTCCTGCTCGGCGAGCAGCTTGCGCACGTCCCACGGGTACTCCGCGCGCTCGTCGATCTCGGCCGAGCGCGGCGCGATCTTCTCGCGCGCGATCTGGCCGATCGTCTCACAGAAGTCGAGATGCTCCTGCGGGATCGTGTAGAGGTCGCCCACCGCCTGCATCCATGTGATCCTAGCTACGCTCACGTGAATGAGCTCCCCCGACAAGCGTCCGGAGATCGACGTCGAGCCGGCGCGCGTGTCCGAGTGGATGGCCGCCCAGGCGCCGCCCCAGGTGATCGACGTGCGCGAGCCCCACGAGCGCGACGCCGGGCACATCGCGGGCACGCGCCACGTCCCGCTGGCCGAGCTGACGGCCCAGGCCGACACCGTCGAGCGCGACCGCCCGGTGGTCTTCTACTGCCGCGTGGGCGCCCGCTCGACCATGGCCGCGCAGGCATTCCGCGCGTCCGGCTACGAGGCCTACTCGATGACGGGCGGGCTGGTGCGCTGGGCGGGCGAGGGGCGGACGCTGGTGCCGGAGGGCGGCCACGTGGCCGAGCACTAGCCACTTCCCCCGGATAAATGGGTGGGGTTAGGCGGCGAGGTGGAGGCCGCCTGGGGTGTTTTCGACGCCGACGGAGATGGCGACGGCGTCGAGGAGGCTTGCGGCGATGAGGCGTGTGGATCGGCTGTCGAGGTCTAGGAGCGCGGCAGCGGCTTGCCGGCGGTTGAGGCGGTGCTGGTCGCGCAGCCGGACGAGCGCGTCGGCTAGCTTGGCTCGTTGTTGGGGTGTGTCGATCTGTTCTGCGACGGTGGTCAGGGCATCCCAGCCCCAGTCGGGGTCGTCCCTGGAGATCGCTTCCTGCAGGCGTTTGAGGTCTGGGCCGATCAGCTTTGGCAGGCTCACGAGCAGCGAGAGGTCGGTCAGGGGCACATTCAGGAGCTGCTCCCAGAGGTGGTCCAGGGCCCTGTCGGAGAGGCCGTGCAGGTCGGCGACGGCGTCGCGTGCGAGCAGTGCGACGTGAGCGCGCGCGAGCTGCTCCTCAGAAGGCCCTCGTTGGACCCCGCAGCAGCGCTTGACCTTGCGTCCTGAGTCGCATGGGCAGAGTTCGTTGCGTCCTGGTCCGGGCATCGTCGCCTCCTGTCTCTTCGGGGTGTGGTGAGGGTCCCATCCGGGCCGGTCAGAACATCCGATCCATCCGTCGTGTTTAAGAGGATTCACCTGCTCATGAATTGGTTTCCGACCGGTTGGAGGTGTGATGCTCACGCTCAGTGGCGGGCAGGTGGAGTGCCTGTGGGACGAGGTGCTGCCGATCGAGGCGCGGGAGCTGCCGGAGGATCTGGCTCGCCTGGATCGAGTGCTCTCAGATCCGCTGTTGCTCGAGCCGATCGCGGCCGTCTGGGAGCAGAGCGCGCGTGGTCGTGGCCGGCCGTCGATCTCGATCGCGAGCTTCGTTCGGTTGATGGTGATCAAGCAGCGCACGGGCTGGGGCTACGACACGCTCGTGCGGGAGGTCTCAGACTCGCTGCACCTGCGGCGCTTCTGCCTGATCGCGCTCGATCGGCGTGTGCCGGAGGAGTCGACGGTCAGAAAGCTCGCCCGCCGGCTGGGAGCCGAGGTCGTGGCAGAGATCACCAGGGTGGTGATCGCCAAGGCGCAGCGCGAGACACGTTTTCGTGCGCGGGCGGCGAGGATCGACTCGACGGTCGTGGAGGCGGACATCCGCTACCCGTCCGACGCGATGCTCGCCCTGCAAGGCGTGCGGGTGCTCGCACGAGAGGGCCGCAAGGTGACCGGGATGATCAAAGAGGAGACGGTGCGGGTCACCGATCGTTCGCGTTCGGTCGGGCGGGCTGTCCGTGCGATCTCAAAGACACTCGCGCGCCGCACCGGACAGGCCAAAGCGGAGGTGATGAAGCTCAACGAGCACGCCGGGCGGCTGATCGCACGGTCGGTGAGAGAGGCAGGGCGGCTCATCGCTGCGGCGCGGGCATCGGCACGCGGCCGCGGCGCCCGGGCCAAGCTCACAGCGGCCATGAGGCTCGAGCAGCTCGCCGCGCGCTGCGAGAAAGTGACAGAGCAGATCGACCGCCGCTCAAGGGGGTTGAAAATCACCGACCGGCTGGTGTCGCTCGCCGACCCCGACGCGCGGCCAATCCGCAAGGGCAAGCTCGGCAAACCCACAGAGTTTGGGTACGTCGCTCAGATCTGCGAGGTGACCGAGAACACACGCAAGGGCGCACGCGGGTTCATCCTGCCCGCCGGGCACGCGCCGGGCAACCCCGTCGAGAACCGGCTGTTGCCCCAGACCGCGCGCGAGCTCGGACACGCCAGGATCTCCCTCAAAGAGATCGTCTGCGATGGCGGGTTCCAGCCCGGCCCCACCAAAGACGCGTTCCCCGACCTCACCGAGGAGCAACTCCAGATCTCCGGGCGCCACGAGCCTGGATCACGCCGAACCCGCAAGCGCCGAGCCCGCTACCGAACCGGCATCGAGGGCCGCATCAGCCACCTCAAGCGAGGCTACGGACTACGCCGAAGCAGACTGAAGGGCGATGACGGAATGAGAACCTGGACCGGCTGGGCGATCCTCGCCTACGACCTCGACACCCTCGCCATCCGAGCCCACTGAAACACTCCCACCAGCCCACCAACCGGGCGACCCATGAATGAGCCTGACTCGGCCGCGCCCACCCGGACGCGGCCGTTTCAGTCCCCGGCATTTATCCGGGGGAAGTAGCCAGCCGCTCCGCCCGCCCCTCTCCTCAATCATCTTCAAGAGTCGGTATAGCCATAGTTCAACAGCATCCGAAAAAGGAGAAGGTCCAAATGGAGGCATCCACGGACTACCCCGGCGTGACCGTCGGCGAGGGCTACGCGGTCGCCCATCTCGACGACCTCGGCGACGGGCCCGGCTTTCGCAAGGTTCGCAAGGGCCTGGGCGTGACGGCGTTCGGCGTGAACGCGATCGTGCTGCCCGCGGGCGTGGAGACCGGCTTTCACTACCACGACGTGCAGGAGGAGCTCTACTTCGTCCATCGCGGCGCGATCGAGATGGAGTTCGGCGACGGCTCCGTGCAGCGACTCGGCGAGGGCGCGATGGCGCGCGTGGACGCCGCCACCGTGCGCAAGATCCGCAACGTGGGGGACGTCGACGCGGTGTACCTGTGCACGGGCGGCAAGGACGGCTACATCGGGCGCGACGGCCGGGTGCCCGAGGGCGAGGAGCAACGCGTGAGGGTGATCCACGAGCTCTCATCAAAGCCTTCACAGTGACTTGAGCGACGCCGAGGACCCACGCCGGCGGCTGCGCGTCGGGCGCGAGCTGTCGATCCCGCTGGCCGAGATCACGCTGCGCACGAGCCGCTCCTCCGGTCCCGGCGGCCAGCACGCCAACGTCACGGCCTCCCGCGTGGAAGCGATCTTCGACGTGCTCGCCTCGCCCTCGCTCGACGAGGCCCAACGCGAGCGCGTGCTCGCGCGCGCCGGGCCGCGGCTGGTCGCCGTCGCCCAGGACGAGCGCTCGCAGGCGCGCAACCGCGAGCTCGCGCTCGAGCGCCTGGCGGCGCGCCTCGAGCAGGCGCTCGCCGTCCCCCGCAGCCGGCGGGCCACCCGTCCGAGCGCCGCCGCCCGCGCCCGCCGGCTGGACGACAAGCGCCGCGCGGCGCAGCGCAAGCTCGGGCGCAGGCCGCCGCCCGCGGACGCCGAGTAGGCGTCGGCGCCCGCGCCGGCACGTGCCCCGCCGGGCAAGCAGTGCGGTCGAGCGGGCGACGGCGACTAGTTCAACAGCTCCTTGACATAGCGCTGGTGCAGACGCCCGAGCGGAGTCCTGGCCGGGTAGAAGTGCAGGGCGTTCCACAGCAGGCCCGACACGGGCGCCCACACGATGATCAGGTACACGCCGAACACCAGCGTCACCGTGCGCAGCCTGCGCGAGTGCGACAGCGCCGCCAGCGGCAGCACCCACACCACGTACCAGGGCAGCACCCAGCTCAGCGTCACCAGCAGCGCCACGCTCGCCCACGCGGACGCCGTGATCGCGCGCTCGGCCTGATTGCACTCGCCCGCATGCATGCCCTCTCCCCCGCCGGCGCGCTCCCCGGGCGTCTCCGGCGCGAACGAGCCGGCGAGCGCCGGGCCGGCGGGATCCGTCTTCCAGGCCAGCCAGCAACAACCGAGCAGCAGCGCCAGCAGGACGAGCTCCATGACCACGCGCAGGCCTTCGCTCTCACCACCCAGACCCAGCGCCAGCCCGATCAGGTTGGGGACGCTCTCGCCCGTCACCAGGGTCCCCTGCGTGCTGAGATCGGGAATGTGCAGGCCGAAGGCCAACAGGCTCGCCGCCGCGGCCACCGCACCGGCGAGCACGATCCCCAGCACCACCTGCACGAGCCTGCGCGGAGCGCGCAGCAGGCTCGCCAGCACCACCGGGATCAGCACCGCGGCCGAGGCCTTGATCGCGGTCGCCGTCACGAACGCCGCCCCGGTGCACACGTCCAGCGCCGACAGCGGCACCAGCCAGCCGCGCACCCGCTCCCACGGGCTGGCCGCCGGCGCGCTCGCCGCCGGCGCACCTGCGCGCTCGGCCGCGGCTCGCGCCTGCGCCAACAGCAGCAGGTAGAAGCCGAGCACGATGAAGAAGAGCATCAGGAAGTCGTTGTGATCACCGCCCAGGCCCCACACGAGCACGATCGGGTTCAGGCCCGCGAACACCACCGCGGGCAGCGGATCGCGGCCGAGCAGCCGCGCGCACTTCCACACGAGCACGAGCGTCCCCAGGCTGGCGAGCATCAGCAGCCCCTTGAGTGCCCAGAACGAGCCGCCCACGCCCAGCGGCACGACGGCGAAGGTGATGAGCGTGAACAGCGGCCCGTACGGGCTCAGCAACTGGTGCCAGTTGCTGAGCAGGTAGCTCGGGTCGCTGTGGGGCTCGAGCACGGGGATCGTGGTGTACGGGTTCAGGCCGTGCACCACCTCCATGCGCCCATAGTTGACGTAGTTGAACAGGTCCGTCAACGCCAGCGGCGGGGACAGCAGGAAGATCGCGTGGACGGCCACGATCGTGGCGATCACCCAACGCCTGGGCAGCCGCCGCGCGTGCTTGAACACCAGCACGTACGCGCCGTACATGATCAGGATCGAGCCCGTGAACAGCCACTTGAGCGTCTCGCCGTTGTTCGTGAAGCCCTGCAGCGCGCCGCCCAGCGGGCCGGCCATCCAGCGTGGGAAGTAGCCGCTGTGGGTGGTCGGCGTGAGGATGCTCGGGCGGTTGGCCGCGATCAGCACCACGAACAGGCTGAGCGCCACGATCGTGGCCAGCGCCAGCGCTCCCACCCGCACGCCGCTGTCGGCGTCCGCCAACTCCGCCGCGCGGCCGCGGGCGCGCCAGCCGGCTGGGAACCTGCGCTTGGCGGCGGCGCCGTGAAGAGGGAGGGTGCTCGCGTCGCCGGCCATGTTCAGCGTCGCAACGATATCCGCTGCACAGACGCCGGAGGCCCGCCGAAGCGGGCCTCCAATTTACAGCGGTGCGCGCTGGACTTAGATGGTCGTGACGTTTACGGCCTTGGGACCCTTCTCGCCCTGCTCGGGGTCGTAGGAGACCTTCGCCCCCTCCTGCAGCGAGCGATACCCCTCGCCGTTGATGCCGGTGTGATGGACGAACAGGTCCTTGTCACCGTCATCAGGGGTGATGAAACCGAATCCCTTGTCGTCGCTGAACCACTTTACTGTGCCAGTTGGCATGGTGTGAATTTCCTCCACGGTATGTGCGTGCCCTACGCGGAGGACGCTTCTGAAAGCTTCGACCTGCGAGCGCGTGCACTACTTCGCCGGTCTTTTCTCCGCCGGCCATACTCCGCGACCGTAGCACGTCGCAATGATCATGTGTTGTCGAGTTGTTGCCCGCCCAGCGCCGGGGCGCGAGCCACGCGCCGGCCCAGGCGTGGCTAGGGTGGAGCCGATGGACCCGCAGCCCGACCATCACCGCGTCGCCGCGGGCGGCTCGCCGGCGCTTCGACTGGAACCGCTCGGCACAGCGGGGGACGCTGTGAGCGTCGAGCAGATCGTCGACGGACTGGGCCTGTGGGAGCGTCCCCAGGGTCCGCCCGCGCGCCCGCGCGTGCTGCTCAACATGGTCAGCACGGTCGACGGGCGTGCGACGCTCGGCGGACGCTCGCGCGCGCTCAGCGGCCCCGCCGACAGGGCGCTCTTCCACGGGCTGCGGGCGGCCGTGGACGGTGTGCTCGTGGGCGCCGGCACGGTCCGCACGGAGCGCTACGGCCGCATCATCCCGGACCCCGCGACCCGCGAGCTGCGCCGGCGGCGCGGGCTGAGCGAGGAGCCGCTTGCATGCATCGTCTCCGGGCGCCTGGCGCTGGACGCGGACATCCCCCTGCTGGCCGAGCCGGCCGCGCGGGTGGCGGTGCTCACCGCATCGCCGGCGAGCCTGCCGGCGGCCGCCGCGGACGTCGAGTACGTGCGCGAGCGACACGACGGACTGCTGGACCTGCAGGCGTGCGTGGCGGCCCTCAGCGAGCGCTTTGCGGTGCGCCTGCTGCTGTGCGAGGGCGGGCCGCACCTGGCGTGCCAGCTCCTTGCCGACGGCCTACTGGACGAGCTGTTCCTAACGCTCTCACCGAAGCTCGCGGGGGGCGAGCCCGCCGGCGGCGAGGCGCTGCGGATCCTCGCGGGAGGCGAGCTCGAGCCGGCGGTCGAGCTCGAGCTGCTCGGCACGCTGCGCTACGGCTCGCAGCTGTTCCTGCGCTACGGCGTGCCCCCTCCCGCCGGGACACCGGGCGCCTGAGAGCGCGTCTCGCGGGAGACCACGGAGAGCAGTTCGCTGGCCAGCAGACGACCCTGCGAGGCGACCCGCGGCGTGGCCGCGATCAGCACCACCACCTCCTCCCCGTCGAGCTCTTCCAGCGTGATACGGGGCGCGTCGCGCAGCGGTGTCTGCAGCGCCTTCTCCAGGATCTCCTGCAGGTCGCCGGGCGTCATCCCCGCCCGCAGGCGCGCCCGCAGGTTGACCGCCTCGGGCTCGCGCAACGGCAGCACCGCCACGTTGAGCACCACGCTGTTGGGCACCATGATCGAGTCCTCGCCGGTGGCGAACGTCGTGTACAGGAGCCCCAGCGAGCTGACCGTGCCCTCGATCTGACCCGCCAGCGGGCCGCCCTGCAGGCGCACCCGCTCGCCCACCCTGAACGGCCTCGCGCTGAGCAGCACGGTGCCCGCGATCAGGTTCCCCAGCGTCTGCTGCGCCGCCAGGCCGAAGATCACCGCGGTGAACGCCGTGCCGAGGGCCAGCGTTTTGGCTTCGATCCCGGCCACCCGCAGCGCCACGAACAGGGCCACCACCACCGTGGTCAGACGAATCACGAACCCCACCGTGCCCGCGGTCGCCGGGTCCAGGCGCCTGAACAGCGGCGGCCCGAGGCCGCGCCCGATGTCCCGTGCGATCGCCCACCCGAGGATCACCAGCACGAGCACCGCGATCACGCGCACGAGCGCTTCGAGCGGTTCTTCGAGCGATCTCGCGGCCTCGCCGTGGGGACCGGGGGTGCCCAGCAGGCTGAGGCGGTTGTCGTACAGCAGCACCATGCCCACGAACAGCGGCACCAGCACCAGCGCCTCCAGGCGGGCGCGCTTGACCACGCGCGGAGAGATCTGGCGCAGCAGCCCGACCTCCTGCCAGGCCTGGCTGCGGGTCTCGAACATCCGCTGCGGAGTACGGGGGACGGGCATGGCTGTCAATGATGGTGCATCGACGCCCGTAGGCCGGGATCGGGCGCCCAGCGGCGGCCCGTCCCTACGTCTGCGTGTAGATCACCATCGCGAACCCGAACACCAGGCAGTACACGGCGAAGGGGATCAGCGTTTTGGTCTTGAACCAGCGCACCAGGAACGCCACCGTGAAGTACGCCACCACTGCGGCGGTGACGCACGCCACCGCCGCCTGGCCGCGAATGCCGTCGCCGTTGTGGCCGAGCAGGTCCGGCAGCTTGAAGATGCCCGCGGCGAGGATGATGGGCGTGGCCAGGAGGAAGGCGAAGCGGGCCGAGTCGCTGTGGTCCATGCCGCGCGCGAGCCCCGCCCCCATGGTCACGCCATCGCGGCTGATGCCGGCGACCAGCGCGGTCGTCTGGGCGGTGCCGATGACGAGCGCCTCGCGGTACTCGAGCGTCCGCAGTTCACGCCCGCCATCCGCCTTGGCACCCTCGCGGATGGCCAGTTCGCGCACGGCGGCGCGGCGGCGAAAGCGCTCCGCGGCGATCAGCAGGCAACCGTTGACCATCAGGAAGATCGCCGCCAGCTCGGGCTTGGCGGTGATCGTGCGCAGCTCGTGCTCGAGCGCCAGGCCGATGATGCCGGCGGGGACGCTCGCCACGATGATCAGCCATGCCAGGCGCTCGGTCGGGGTCTCGATGCGGCGCGTGCCCAGCGTGCGGAAGAAGGCGCGCACGATCTGCACCCAGTCGCTCCAGAAGTAGGCGAGCAGGCCGAGCGCACTGCCGACGTGCAGCAGGACCACGAGCGCCAGCCAGAAGGATTCGCTTTCGGACTGCGCGTCGACGAGCTTGTTCCACCCGAACAGCGTGGGGAACAGCACCGTGTGCCCGAGGCTGGAGATCGGGAAGAGCTCGGTGACGCCCTGGAGCGCACCCAGCACGATCGCCTGGAAGTAGCTCAGCGCCGCGGCGAGGGGGGTCGCGATGAGGACGGCCACGAGCGCGAGAGCTTAGTGCGTGGCACGGCGAGCGGCACGGTGTGAGCCCTGCGCATGCGTCCAGCGCGCGTCGAGCGCGGGCGTCTCCCGTACGCTCCCGCCGGTGCCCCCGGAGGATCCGCCCAGCGAGCCTCGAGGCGAGCCCTCGCTGGGGGAGCTCGCGCGGGCGTGGGGCCGCATCGGCTGCGTGGGCTTCGGCGGACCGCCCGCTCACATAGCGCTGCTCCGCGAGCTGTGCGTCGATCGTCGCCGCTGGCTGACCAGCACGCAGTTCGAGCACGCGATCGCCGCCACCAACCTGCTGCCGGGACCCGCGTCCACGCAGCTCGCCATCTACTGCGCGTGGCGCCTGCGCGGCCTGCGCGGTGCGCTCGTCGGCGGCCTGTGCTTCATCGTTCCGGGACTGGCCGCGATCATCGCGCTGGGAGCCCTGTTCCTGTCGCACGCGCCGCCGACCTGGCTGCGCGGGGCGGGCATGGGCGCGGGCGCGGCCGTGGCGGCGGTCGCCGTGCGCGCCGGGCTGGCCGTCGCCGGTCCGATCTGGACGAGCGCCCGTGGGCGCGCCCGGCGCGGGCGCGTCCTCGCCTACGGCCTCCTCGGCGGCGTCGCCGCGGCGCTGAGCGGCCCGTGGCTGGTGCTCGTGCTGTTCACCTGCGGCCTGGTCGAGCTGGCCGACCGCCGGCTCGACCGGGCGGGCGCGAACGCCCACACCTGGCTCGCGCCGGCCGTTCTGCGTGTGGGCGGGCGCCCGCTGGGGCGTGGCACGTCGCCGGGGTTCCTGCTCGCGGCCGCGGCCCAGACCGGCGGCACGCTCGCGCTCGCGTGGACCGCCCTGAAGGTGGGTGCGCTGGCGTTCGGCGGAGGCTTCGTGATCGTTCCCCTGATGCAGGCGGACGCGGTCAACACCTATCACTGGATGTCCCACGCCCAGTTCCTCGACGCGGTGGCGCTGGGCCAGCTCACGCCCGGCCCCCTCACGCAGACGGTGGCCGTCGTCGGCTACGCCGCCGGCGGGCTGCCGGGCGCGCTGCTCGCCGCGGTCGTGGCCTTCGCTCCGTCCTTCTCGTTCATCCTCATCGGCGCCGCTCGTTTCGAGCGGCTGCTGGTGGACGCGCGCGTACGCGCGTTCCTCGCCGGCGCCGCGCCGGCCGCCGCGGGGGCGATCATCGGCGCGGCCGTGCCGCTCACGGGCGCGCTCAGCGAGACCTGGCAGTACGCGGTGCTGGGCTGCGCGGCCGTCGCCCTGCTGGCGCTCGGCCGGAGCATCGTGGCGACGCTGCTGCTCGCCGGCTGCGCGGGCATCCTCGCGGCCCTGCTCGGCGCGCCGATCATCTCCTGAGACGGCGCGGGCAGCCGAGCAGCCGCGGCACTGGCCGGAAACACGGCGCGCGATCTTCACAGGCACTTCACACGATCGTTGCCGCTTGGTCACAGGAAGTCGCACTTTGCAGGGAAATCTGTTAGCTGTGAACGGTCAGGGAACGACATCACAGGCTGTGGCAGGAGCGGACCCGCGAGCGTCGGCAACCCGGGTGGACATGCACTGTCACTCGAGCGCCTCGCACGAGTCCCGACTGGGCGTGCAACGCGCCGTCGGGCTGCCCGAGTGCGCCACGCCCCCGCAGGAGGTATACGAGCTGGCCAAGCGCCGCGGCATGGACTTCGTGACCATCACCGACCACGACACGATCGCGGGCGTGCTCGAGATCGCCGACCGCCCGGACGTGTTCGTCTCCGAGGAGCTCACCGCGCGCTTCCGCGGCGAGCCACAGGCGGTGCACGTGCTCTGCTACGGCATCACGCCCGGGGACCACGACTGGCTCCAGGCCCACGCCGGCGACGTCGAGCTGTGCGCCGCGTACATGTCAGAGCGCGAGATCGCGTGCGCGCTCGCCCACCCCTACTACACGGTCGCGGCGCGGCTCAGCGCTCGCCATCGCCGCCGCCTGGCCGAGCTGTTCGGCATCTGGGAGATCCGCAACGGAGCGCGCGCCAGGGAGCTGAACCGCCCGGCGGCCACCTATGTGGCCACGCGCGAGGGCATCGGCATCGGCGGCTCGGACGACCACGCGGGCGTGGACATCGGTCGCACCTACACCGAGACGCCACATGCGGACACCCCCGGGGAGTTCCTTGCGCACGTCCGCGCCGGAGATGCGCTCGCGCGCGGCGCCCAGGGCAGCGCCGCCAAGTGGGCTCACGCCGCGATCGCGCTGGCCGCGCGCTCGCTCGGAAGCGGGAGCACGGAAACCCACCCAGCCCGAGTCAGCCACGCGGACCCGGCGCGCGTGATGACAATGGTGGGCCGGCTGCTGCGCGAGGCCGATGCCCGCCACGGCGCCGTCGCCGGCGAGCTCACGCCCGAGGACGCACGCTGCCTGCTCCACGCGTGGCTGTTCGCGGTCGAGCTCGACCATCTGAACGAGCGCGAGCTGATCGCGTACATGCAGAGCGAGGACTTCAGCCACGAGGACCTCTACCGCCGCGCCTGTCGCCTGCACGAGCGCAAGCTCCGCCAGGCGGTCGGCGCGGCCCTCGCCGCCGCGGGCGGCGAGGCGGACGTGCTGGGGGCCGCCGAGGGCCTGTTCGAGGCCTGCATCGCCGCCATCCCGTATGCGCCCGCGAGCGCGTTCCTCGCCAGCGAGCAGGCGAAGCTGGCGGCCATTCCGGACTCGGTGACACACGCGCACGGCGACGGCGACGGCGAGCGCACGGCCGCTCGCGCCCGCGAGGACGGCGAGCGCCCGCGCGCCGCGATCCTCGCGGACGGCATCGGCTCCATGCATGGCGTGACGCGTACGATCGAGGAGATTCGCCAGCGCGGAGTGCCGGGCTTCGAGGTCGAGGTGGTCGGCACCGACCCCGAGGTGGACCGCCGCCTGGCGGCGGTCAGCGAGATCGATGTGCCGTTCTACCCGGGCCTGCGCGTCGGCGTCCCCAGCCTGCCCGCCGTGGTGGATGCGATCGCGGGCGCCGGCGGCGCCCGCTATGACGCCATCCACGTGTGCTCGCCGGGGCCCACCGGCATCGCAGGCGCGCTCATCGCGCGCGCGATGAACGTGCCCCTCGTCGGCAGCTACCACACCGAGCTCACCGCCTACGCGGATCTGCGCTCGGGCGAACGGGGAGTGAGCGAGGCGGTGGCGATGGCCGTCAGCGCCTTCTACGGCGCCTGCGACATCGTGCTCTCGCCCAGCCCGGCATCCGACGACGCGCTGGCGGCGATCGGCATGGGCACGGAGCGGGTGCTGCGCTGGGACCGCGGCGTGGACACCTCGCGCTTTCGCCCCGAGCTGCGCGGCGAGTACCCGCTTCCCGATGCGATCAACGTCCTGTACTCGGGGCGCATCACGCGCGAGAAGGGGGTGGAGCTGCTCGCCGACGCCTTCCTGGCGGCGCACGCGCGCGATCCCCGCCTGCACCTGGTGCTGGCCGGCGGCGGCCCCGAGCAGGAGCTCCTGCGCGAGCGTCTGGGCGAGCGCGCGAGCTTCCTCGGCTGGCTCGAGGGCGAGGAGCTGGCGCGGGTGTACGCGAGCGCGGACATGTTCCTGTTCCCCAGCGCCACCGACACCTTCGGGCAGGTGATCCTCGAGGCACAGGCAAGCGGCCTGCCGGTGATCGCACTGGCACATGGCGGGCCCGTCTCCCTGATCGAGCACGGCGTCAGCGGACTGCTGTGCGAGACCGACACCCGGCGCCTGGCGGACGCCGTGCTCGAGCTCGCGGCCGCGCCGCTGCTGCGCGAGCGCCTCGCCAGCGCAGCCCTCCGCGTCGTGCGGGGGCGCACCTGGGAGCGCGCCCTGGAGCGCCTCGCCGACGGCTACCGGCGGGCGCTCACCGACCCGGCCCTCACGACTCGCGGAACGCGCTCACGACCCACCGGCCACGACCCGCGCGGTCTCGGCTACGGGGCGGGCAACCGCGCGGCCTGAGGAAACGGGCGAGATCGATGTCGAACACGGCCCTCACCCGCCCACCGGCGACGCTCGCCGAGCGCTCGTCTTCGCCACAGGACAGGACGCTCGCCGTCGCCCTGCACGGGATCGAGCCGGCGACGTTCGAGCGCTGTGCGGTGATCCGCGACTGGCTCGACGATCACGGCGTCGACCGGGTCACGCTGCTGGTGATCCCGGCGCGCGATCTGCACCCAGTCGGCGAGCGCAGCCCGGAGATGATCGAGTGGCTGTGCGAGCGCCGCAGCGCCGGCGACTCGATCGCCCAGCACGGCTTTCAGCACGTGCGCCCGCGCACGCACGGTTCGGCGCGCCGGCTGCTCGCCTGCGCGCACGGCCAGCGCGGCGGAGAGTTCGTGGGACTCGACGGGGAGGAGACCCGCCGCGCGGTTCACGCCGGCTGGCGCGTGCTCAAGCTGGCGGGCGTCGAGCCGGACGGCTTCGTGGCCCCCGCCTACGCCTACACGTCCGCGCTACGCCAGGAGCTAACCCTCCGCTTCCGCTGGTGGGCGGGATTGCTGCGCGTTCACCGCACGCTCCCAGGGCTCGATCCACGCGCGCGCGAGCAATCGGACGCCGGCCAGCTCGCCCCCGCCTGGAGCCTCGCCGCGAGCGGGCCCATCAGCCGCGTCTGCTCGCCGTCGCTGGTGCGCGCCGGTGCGCTGCTGCCCACGAGCACGCTGCGCCTGGACCTGCACCCGGCGGACCTGCGCCACACCCGCCACATGCTGGCCCTGGAGTGGGTGCTCGCGCGGACGGCCTCGCGCCGCACCGCGATCACCTACCGTGAGCTGGCCGGCGTGTGAGACGCCGCGCGCACGGGCCACTGAACTGTTCTGTGCGCAAACCGTGGGTGTGGCGACCGCTCGTAGCGGGATCACTCCACGTACCAGCCCGATATCTGCAGATACAGGCCAGCGGGGGCATTGGAAGGTGCCCACGCTCGCGCCAGGGACACTCTCACGAGCGTGCCGGGCTCGATCCGAGCGGCGGCCTCGGCCACCCCGACGTAGCGAATGCGGCGTCGCCCGCCGTCGGCACGGAACACGTAACGATTGTCGCCGTCGAAGTCCAAGGGCTGTTCCGGAAGCCAGTAGCCGGTGCTGCGCGATGGGAGAGGACCGTCGATAGGCACGTAACCGGTCCCACTGTTGGTTCGTAGCAGCGTTCCCTCGAACAAAGTCCCGGTCCATGCGGTGACCCGCGTTCGCAGAAATGCTCCGAGGAACTGGATCGTGTCGACGTGCGGCGCTCCGCGAGAACTGACGAAAACGTCCTCGACGTGCGGCGGTCGAATGCTCGTAGCTGGCTCGTAGTCAAGATCCCAAACCTGCCCGATCTCGAATCTCGTGCCAGCCGGCATGTTGGTGCCGTCAGGCTGCAGCAGACGGATGCTGCACATGCTCTCATCGAGGTCATGGCCACCGACACAGACATGATCGCCGCGCATCCTGGTCTTCGACACGATGAGGACCCGGCTCACGGCATCAAGTGCTCCACCGGCACGCCGTAGTCGGCGGCAAGCCTATCGGCGATGAGGCTACGGTGACATGCGCGCGGGTCACGCTCGACGCACAGCAAAGCAGCGGTGGTAGAGGCGTCGAAGCCTGTCAGCAGCTTGTCCAGGTCGACGGGTTCGAGAATCTGTTCGACGTAGGCGCACCGGAAGCCGTCGCTGAGTTCCGTTCGCGTGCGTTTCCGCTCCCCGAGAGCTTCATCAGCGGCGTATTGCGCCGCACGAATCTCGGATGTGGGCGCCAGCTCCTTGAGGTGTAGATAGCCGATGCCGCAGTCGGCTAGCGCCTGCTGGAGGCGCTGAGAGTTCGCCCAGGCATACTCGGAGCCCCGTACGCCCCGGCGCTGGCGCACGTCGAACAGCACTCCCACGTCGGCGCGTTTGAGCGCCGCCAGGAATCGTTCGGCCGTGAACCCGTACACGCCGACGGTCACCAGCCGGCCCACCATTGCTCTCAGGAGGCGGCAGCGATGGCGCGCCGTGAGCGCGTGGCCTGATTCGCTCCGCCAAGCAGGCTCATCTGTGCATCATGCAGGCGCTCCATGACGGCGCCATGGCTCGTCAGCGATCCGTCCGCGTCGATGTGCTCCACCGGCACGCCCATCTCTGCCATGACCTCGCCGATCAACTTCGTGCGATGGCAATGCTCTGGACGCAACTCGCTGCAGAAGATAGCCGCACCCGCGTCCTGCTCGAATGCGCTTCGCAGCCGCCCAAACCCGTCCTTGAAGTCGAGACTCTCCCGGCAGGCGAGGTAGTCAACGTGCCCCGCCTCGTCGTAGCAGGATCGGTCATTGGGCCTACCGCCCAACGAGTCACCCATGAAGACATAGCGAATACCGGCCTTCTCGACCGCGGTCGCCAGGTTGTCCTTGGAGAAGACCGGATTGAAACGCGAGTACGGCACGGAGCGGACGTCGATCAGGTATCGCACCTCGTGCACGCGGAGCAACGTCAGCACATCGCCCAACTGGCGGTTGCCGTAGCCAAGCGTGAGCAAGGGCCGAGACACCCGCGCAACGGTATCGAGCATTCCGGACCGACTCCCCGTGAGCCGACTCAAGCGGCGCAATCAAGCCAGGACAACGGCGGGCGCCGCCATCAGCGCCTGGTTTGCGCATAGAGCAGTCTCGCCCGCCGCGAGCAGACACGAACCAGCGGCCGGTTCCCGAGCGGCGTCACTGCTTGCCCGCGGTGAACATCGCAGGTTCGAATGACTTGACCGCCGGCAGACCGGCGTAGCCGAGGTGTTCGAGGCCGAACAGGTCCTCGATCGTGCGCAGCAGCGAGAAGTCGTTGAACGGTTCCTCGGTGGTGGTGCCGGGCGCGACGAACGGCGAGAGCAACAGCGCCCCCACGCCTCCCCCGCCGCGAGGCGTACCGAGGTCCGACTTGGAGGGCGCGTTGGGGAACAGCGGCTGCCCGCAGCAGGCGCTCGAGTCGGCGAACACGCCGGTGGATGGCGCCTCGTTGACCGTGATCACCAGCAGGCCGCTTTCCTTGTATGCCTTGGATCCGGTGATCTCGGGAACGACCTGCTGGAGGAACGCGTTGGCCTGTGCCAGTCCGGCCGGGGCGCCGGGGGTGCAGGGCGTCGGGTTGCCGTCGTGGCAGCGATCGGGGGCGATGTAGGAGAAGCTCGGCGTGCTGCCCGCCTTTGCCAGGTCGCGCTTCAGTTGGCCCAGACCGACGTCATCGGCCGCGCACTGGGGCGTTTCGAGCACGGAGTCGAAGTACACGAACGGGTTGTCGAAGGTGGCGTACGCGCCGGTGCTCGAGGTCTGGTCCGCCGTGGGATCGGACGCGCCGATGGTCGGGTGCTGGCACGGGGTGGCGCCCGGAGCTTCATCCATGCCCTGGATGTAGGCCCGCCAGGTGAGATGCTTGGCGACCAACTGGCCGCCGAGCGTCTGGGTCGCGCGCGGGTACACGCAGCCGCTCCCCAGCACCTGTTCGTCCGGGCCCGTGCCGGCGCTGACGATTTCGCTGTACGTGGGGCAGTTCGCCGCCGTTTCCATGGTGGCCCCCTGACCGCTGATCAGCGCCGCGTCATCGGCGAGCTCCTCGTGCGCCACCGCGTCGAATTGGGTCAGCAGCTCGCCCTGGTGCTCGAGCGTGCCGGTCAGGTAGGGGGCCGTGGAGGACGGTCCGAACACGGACGCGTAGGGCTCGTCGGAGAGCATGATCACGAACACGTGCTTCAGCGCCGGCAGCTTCTTCGCCGGGCCCGCCGCTTCCGAGGCGCCGCCCTGCGCTCCTGCGCCGCCCTGCGAGCCACCGCCGCCTTTCGACTTCGCGGGCGTCTTCGCCGCGCCGCCGCCCGCGCCGGCGGGCGCCGGCGTGGGCGTGGGCGTCGCTTCCGCTTCGCCAGCCGTGGAGGGCGCTTCTTCGACGGTGGACGACGCCGGCGACTGCGAGGCGGACGACGGCGAGGAGGCCTGAGCGGACGCGGAAGCCGAGGGCCCAAGCACGAGCTTGACGGGCCCGCGGGCGGAGGCGAGCGCGTCGGGTGCTGGCGAGCGCGCGACGTGTCCGAGGAGCACCCCGAAGCCCAGGCACAGGAGCACGAGCAGAGCCCACACTCGCGGCGGCGGCAGCCTCAGGCCGCCGTCCTGCGGCCGGGCGGCGGCTTGGAGGTCCGGGGCGCTGGCCGCCGATGCGCCGGCATCCCGCGTCGCATCAACTCCGTACGCGCGCGCCGGGACGCCGCGCAAGAGCTGCTCGAGCTGCGGGCTGTGCGCACCCACGCGCGCGCCACACGCAAGGCAGTAGCGCTGGTCGCCGGCCAGCGGCGAGCCGCACTCCTCGCATCGCTGGGAACGCTCGGCGTCGATGTCGAGCCCTCCTACTCGTCCAGGGGAGCAGCGCTGCTCGGCGCGCGCTCCATCAGCGTCGCACCGCATTGCCAGCAGAACACTGCGCCCCGGCTGTGGGGCGCGGAGCATGCCGGGCAGACGCCCGCGACGCTGTCTTCGTGCATGCGCAGCATGCGCTCCACCTCGGCGAGCTCCGCGTCGCGCTCCTGCAGGATGGCGGCGCGGCGCACGAGCACGTCGAGCCGGAAGTGATCGCGGATCGCCATCTCATACGCCAGCCCTCCGAGGTCCCAGTGCAGTTCGGTCACCTGCTGGGCCAGGAGGTCGCGCCGGTGTGCGAGCTCGGAGCGTCCGGGCCCCTGGGGCGCGGGTACCGCGATCGCGTCGGGAGCCGCCACCGAGGCCCCGCCGACGAGCGCGGCGTGCGGGGCGGCGCCCATCGGCGCCGCTGTAACGGGCAGGGGCGGCTCGCTCCCAGCGGCTCCGCCGGGTAGCCCGTTGCCGTCGCCCGTGCTGCGCAGGATGCCCATGCCGCTAGCCGGTTTCGACCACGTCGGGAAGGTTCTTGGACTTTTCCTCGTAGCTTTTGCCTTTGGCCCCCTTGAGCTGGTTGAGGACGGAGGGCGGCGCCGGGTGGCTCTCGCTGCTGCCAGCTGCGCCCGCGCCCGAGGACGACCCAGCGGAGCCCGCCCCGGAGGCGCCGCCGGCGCCGTTGGAGACCTTGATCACCTTCGCGCCGGGGAAGCTCTTGCGCAGCCCGTTCAGCGCCTTTTCGGCTTCGCCGCGCTTGTGGTACACGCCCGAGTAGATCACGTAGCTGCCGGCCGTCAGCGAGCTGAATTCTTCAGACTTCAGGGCGCCCACCGCCTTCGCGCCCTTGCCGCTCGCCGCGGTCTTGGCGGCTTCGACCGCGCTGACGGTCGTGCCCGCCTGGGGCAGCGTCTGCAGCTGCACCGTGTAGCCGCTCGTACCCGCCGGCCAGTCGCCGGCGAAAGACGCTTCGCTGGGGCCGGTCGTCGCCGTGCCCGCGGAGCCAGCGCCGGCGACCGTGATCACCTGGGCAGGCGCGGTCGTCTGCTTGGGGGCGCCGGCCCGCCCGATCAGGACGCCCACGCCCACCGCCAGCAGCAGCACGCCCACGCCGGCGATGACGGTCAGCGCCTGGTTACGCGGCTGGGCGCCGGGCGCCGGCGCTGCGCTCGGGGGCGACGGGGGCACGGTGGGCCCGCCCCCCTGCGAAGCGACGCGGGAGGCCTCGGTGGAGGGCGCGCCGCCGAACAGCAGGCTGCTCATGGGCACGCGCCGCTCGCCGCACTCCAGGCAGTAGCGCTGGTCGCCGGCCAGCGGGGCGCCGCAGCTCGGGCACGGCGCCGGCGCGCCGGCGTTGGCGGGTGATGTGCTTGCGATCGATTCGGTGGACAGAGTGACTACCTTCGTATATGCGTCGCAGCCGACCAACGGCTTGATCGCACGCACGGGCAACCGTGCGCGCGGGCCGCCTTCGTATGGTCGACCCGCGCGCCGCTGTTGACGTAACGATCTTGTGAAGCCAGGCGACCCCGCGGATCACGTCTGTGCTTCCAGCGTGACCCCCGTGCCGGAGTAGATCGGCGTGTACACCTTCGCTTCGGACTTTTTGATCTTGTTCTTCTTGACCTTCGTGAAGGTGCCGGTCAGCGCCGAGCTCGAGAGGATCCCGAACTTCTCGCCCACCGTCGGCGCGAACGGCTTGACCTGCGTGAGCTCCAGCTCGTTGAGGATCGTCGCGGGGCCCACGATCGACAGAGAGCCGAAGTCCGACGCGCCCGCGATCGTGATTTTGATTACCGGTTTCTTGCCACTGTCGGTGAAGCTCCCGGTCACCCGCAGCGTCGCGGAGGCGCCGACGGTGCCTTCGTTGACGATGCTGCCTTCGATCGTGCGGCTGCCCCCGTTCGCGCGTTCGGCTTCGATCACGCCCTTCTTGCTGCCGTTCGTGAGCGTGCCGCCCGCCAGGTTCAGGGTCACGTTGTTGGCGTCGCCGTCGGCGGCGTTGGTGAGCACCAGCTTGCCGCTGTTGGTGAAGCTGGCGGCTGTGATGTTTGTGTTCTCGCTGCTGGTGCTCTGCAGCAACAGCGTCTGACCGAGGCTGATCGGCCCGCTCAGCGTGCTCGTGCCGCGCAGTGCGATCGTGCTCGCGCCGTCGCCCGTGTACTTGAGCGCGAGGTCGTCGAGCACGACCGGCAGGGTGCCGGTCGTGGTGCCCGCGGCCTCTTCGAAGGTGCCGCCCCGCTCAAACAGATCGCCGGTGCCGGTGCCTTCGATGTTGCCGCCGGTCCCGTTGATCACCGTGCTCCCACCGCCGACGTTCAGCGAGTCTCCTGTGTTGACGACGACCTTGCCCTCGTTCAGCAGCTTTGCCGCGCTGCCGTTGTATTCGCTGGTCCTGTTGACGGCGAACGTGCCCGTGTTGGTGACGTTGCCCTGGATTGAACGGCCGCCGCCTTTGCCGGCTTCGCTCGCCAGCGTGCCGCTGTTGGTGAGCGTTTCGCCTGTGGCGATGATCAGCGTCTCGCTGTTTTCATCACCGTCGTTGGCGTTGGTCAACGCGATCGTGCCGGCGTTCGTGAAGCTGGCGCCAGCAGTCACCGACGCGTTCTCGCCAGAGGTGCTCTGGATCTGAAGCGACTGGCCCGCAGACAGGCTGCCCGCCAGCGTGCTCGTGCCCCTGATCGCGATCACGCTCGCACCCGCGCCCGAGTAGTCGAGCGCCGCGTCGTCCACGATCACCGGCAGCGTGCCGCTCGTCGTACCCGCACCCTCCTTGAACGACGTGCTTGACGTGGCGAGCACGTCGCCAGAGCCGGCGCCCACGATCTTGCCGCCGGAGCCGTTGACCACGCCGCCTTTGTCGCTCACGTGCAGCGTCGTGCCTTCAGCCAGGGCGAGCGTCCCGTCATTGGTCAGCGTCGCGGCTTCGCCGTTGTATTCGGTGCTCCTGTTGACCGCGAACGTGCCCGTGTTGGTGACGTTG
>Ga0302325_10002408_pt1 | contig 45477 bp, 42 predicted proteins | sample Palsa_T0_2_FD_201948 | JGI IMG/M metagenome (GOLD analysis project Ga0302325, IMG submission 201948) | Peat permafrost microbial communities from Stordalen Mire near Abisko, Sweden - Palsa_T0_2 | ecosystem: Environmental > Terrestrial > Soil > Palsa > Peat permafrost | place: Sweden: Abisko...
ACCCGGACCGGGTCGGCGTGCTGGTGGCCGGCCTGGACCTGACCATGGACTCGATCACCGAACGGCTCGAGGAACTGGGCATCGTCTTCACCGACGCGGAGCACGTCATGGACGCGGTGCCGGCCTCGGCGCAGGACGCTAGGCTGCTCGGCATCAGCCCTCGGCTGCCGATGCTGCGCGAACGCCGCCTGACCACGGACCCGGCCGGGGTCCCGGTCGAATGGTCCGATGACCGCTACCTGGGCAGCGCGGTCGCGTTCAGCGTGCACAACTCGGTCGCGGTCAACGCCCTGTCCCGGACACCCGCGCGGTCAGGACCTCGCCAGGGCCTTTAGCGGCGCCTCGAAGTGGGAGAACTCCGGCGGCGTGACCGCGGGGTCCTTGGCCTCGTCGTCCCAGCGGCGCACCGCCACCGCGTCCCGCGCGAACGGCAGCGCCTCGAACGCGGCCACCTGGTCCGCGGTCATCGGGCCGCCCTGCAGGGCCAGCGTCCGGACCGATTCGGCCGACAGCCGCTGGAAGTAGCCGGGCTCGCTAGCGCACAGGTACCGTTTCGCCGCGACGTGCAGCCGCACCGGCTCGGTGACCGCCGGGCCGAACCACTGGCTCAGCCACTGCGCGCCCGCGTCCCCGTGCCGGCTGTCGCTTTCCTGGCGCAGGTGACCGATGTCGTGCAAAAGGGCCGCGGCCACCAGCGGCTGTTCTGCCCCGGCCGCCTCGGCCAGCGCACCGGCCTGCCGCATGTGGATGCCGATCGTCACCGGCTCACCCAGGTAGTCCCGCGCCCCCGGGCCAGCGAACAGCTCCGCGATGGCCTCGATTCCTGTCACGATTCCTCCCTCAGCTCGTGGTTCCCCGGCCGTCTGAGCACGGCCAGGGTGCTCGCCAGACCGTCCAGGTCCGCGTAGCAGCCCTGCAGGCGGCGCCCCGGCGAGTCCGGGGTCATGCTGAACGCGGTGCGGGCGTGCAGAATCCGCGTGTTGTCGAAGACCAGGCAGTCCCCCGCCGCCAGCCGGAAGTTCAGCTGCCGCTCCGGCTGCGCGAGCAACCCGGCCCACCGCCGGTAGGCCGGGTAGAACGCGACGACCTCGGCGTACGGCAGCCGCAGCGGCCGCGCCGATCTGTTGTTGAACCGCACCCAGCGAATCCGGCCGCGCGGGCTGAGCTGGATAAGGGGCTGGCTGGCCCGCAGCTCTGTCTCTTTATCGATATATCCGAACGGGATGGCGGTTCTCGTGAGCACGTCAAACGTTTCTGCGTCCTCGGCGCGCAGAGCAGCGGCGGCGGCGAAGCCGTCGACCAGGCCCGTTTCTCCCCCGTCGTCCGCCGTGCTCAGGCAGTGCAGCAGCTGCACGGTCGGCACCGGGTCGCGGTAGGGGTTGTCCGTGTGCGGCAGGATCGCGCGGCTGGTGTAGGCCAGGTTGCCCGGCGCCGGCTGGACGCGCACGTCAAAGAGGGCGCCATAGTTCGTCTCGCGCACGAACCCGAAGCTCGCGGCGACCTCGAGTACCATGCCGGGTTCGGCCGGCACGTCGCGCAGCAGCACGAAACCCCAGCGCAGCACCGCGTCCACGGCCCGGGCCCGGTCCGCGGACTCGGTCAGGTACCTGGGCCAGCTGGCTTGCGGCCCCTGGCTCCGGCCAGCACCGTGCCCGGTCTTTGAGCCGAGGTCGGCCGGCAGCCAGAGTTCCTTGTCGTCCTCGGTGCGCCCGTCGCCGTCGCCGTAGCCGTCAAGCGCGTGCTCGGCCAGCCACCGGCGAGAGAAGGCGGACCGGTGCTGGCCTGGCGCGTAGGTCACTTCCACCAGGTCTTCTGCCTGTTCGGTCGCCGTGATCACCAGCTCATTCGGGATATCGGTGATGTCGTGGAGCTTCTGCCCGCTGCCGGGATCAACGCACTGGACGCACGGGCAGTTGTCCCGCAGCCATACCGCCGGGAAACGCAGCTTCCGTCCGCCGGTCACCAGCTCAAGCGCCTCGTACCCGTCGGCTCCGCGGCGATCCCCGTCGGTCAAGGTGGTGCCTCCATAAGGCGTTCTCCCCGGGTGCCTGAGACTCCCGAGCACTTAAAGTTGGCTATACAAGTTCAAAGATGACTATACTTTTGAGCGTGGCATCCAGGCAACGGGTAATCATTGTCGGCGGCGGTGTGCTCGGCACCATGCACGCGGTGGCGGCGCGGCGGCGCGGCTTCGAGGTCGTGCAGCTGGAACGGGAAGCCGAGGCCCGCGGGGCCAGCGTCAGGAACTTCGGCCTGGTCTGGGTGAGCGGCCGCAAGGCGGGCCCGGAACTCGCGGTCGCGCTGCGAGCCCGCGAACTGTGGCAGGAGCTGGGCGCCGAGATACCCGGCCTGGGTTTCCGGGCCGCGGGCTCGCTCACGCTGGCCGCCGATGACGCCGAACTCGGCGTGCTCAAGGAGGCGGCCGCGCTGCCGGACGCCCAGCGCCGCGGGTTCGAGCTGCTCGATCCGGGTGCCGTTCGCGCCGTCAACCCGGCGCTGCGCGGCGAGTTCGCGGGTGGCCTGCTGTGCCGGCTCGATGCGATCGTGGAGCCTCGGCACGTGCTGCCCGCGCTGCGCGGCTATCTTGCTGGCGAGGCATACCAATGGCGGCCCGGGCGAGAGGTCGCCGAAGTCGTGCCCAACGCGGTGCGCGATCACACGGGGACCTGGCACCACGGTGATCTGGTGGTCCTGTGCACCGGGGCAGCCCACACCGGGGTGGCCGGCCGGTATCTGGCCCGCGGCGGGGCAGGCGCAGTGCGCCGGGTCCGGCTGCAGATGATGCAGACGGCACCGCTGGCCGAGCGGATCACCACGGCGCTGGCCGACGGTGACTCGCTGCGTTACTACCCCGCCTATGACCTGCCGGGACGGGGACAGCTCACGCCGCAGACCGCCGCCGCGGCGCGGGCGCGGGCGCAGCTGCTGCTGGTCCAGCGGGCCGACGGCGGGCTGACCATCGGGGACACGCACGAATACGCCGAGCCGTTCGCGTTCGACGTGGACGAAGACGCCTACGATCACCTGCGCGCCCGGGCGCAGACACTGCTCGGCCTGCCCATCCCGCGGATAAAGCGTCGCTGGGCCGGCGTCTACAGCGAAGTAGCCCCGGCGGTGGCCGGACACGCCCTCTACCACCGATCCGAAGTCGAGCCCGGGGTGGTCCTGGTCACCGGGCCAGGCGGGCGCGGCATGACATGTTCCCCAGCGATCGCCGAGGAGACGTTTCGATGACCCGCATCACGGTGGCCTGCCTGGACATGGCGGGCACGACGGTGGCCGACGACGGCACGGTGATGGAGGCGTTCACCAGGGCCATCACCGAGCAGAACCTGCCCGAGGCGGCATACCAGCAGGCCATGACCGACGTGCGGTCGAGCATGGGACAGTCCAAGATCGAGGTGTTCCGGCGGATCCTCGGCGACGATGCCAGCGCGCGGAAGGCCAACGAGGCGTTCGAGGATCACTACGCGGCGGCTGTCCGGCGCGGTGCGATCTCGGCCGTGCCCGGGGCCGAGGACACGATCACGCGGCTGCGCGACGCCGGCGTGCAGGTCTGCCTGGCCACCGGCTTCTCCCCGGTCACCAGGGACGCCATCATCGACAAGCTCGGCTGGGGCGGGCTGATCGACCTGGCGCTGTCCCCCGCCGATGCGGGCCGTGGCCGTCCCTGGCCCGACTTGCCGCTGACCGCCCTGCTGCGGCTGCGCGGCGGCGCCGTCGGCGAGCTGGCGGTAGCCGGCGACACAGGCAGCGACATCGAGTCCGGGCTGCGGGCCGGGGCCGCGATCGTCGCCGGCGTGCTGACCGGCGCCAGCTCCCGCGCCGACCTCGAACAGGCGGGCGCGCCCATCATCCTGGATACGATCGCGGGCATCCTTCCGCATATCGATTCTTCCTTGGCCTGACGGCACCCTGTTCCGCGGTTTAACCCAGCTGGGCCGGCCCGCCTCGTGCGGCAGGCCGACCAGCTGGCTCTTGCGCGTCTAGCTCCCGGGTCAGCTGGCTGACCGAGGGACGACGTGTACCGCCTCTGGCGGCAGCGTCACCGACACCGACGTGCCCGGGGCCAGTGCGGCCGCCTCGACGCTCGACTTGTCGATCCGGACAGCGACATCGGTGGAGAGCTGGACCCCGACCCGGGTCACCGAGCCGAGGAAGGTCCGGGTGGTCACGATCCCGTTTCCGTGCTCCGTGACCTCCATCTTCAGCCCTTCCGGCCGCACCAGCACGTCCACGGCGTTGCCGTCGACCCCGTCGGGGCCCTGGCCGCGGACCGGCACGTTAGTGCCGAGTACCAGCACCGTCCCGCCGGCTTGCAGCTCGCCGGGGATCCGGTTCATGACGCCGACGAACTCGGCCACGAACGGAGTCGCTGGGTCCGAATACAGCTCGTCGGGCGCGGCGATCTGCTCCAGCTTGCCCTGCCGCATGATGCCGACCCGGTCGGCCATCGACAGGGCCTCCTCCTGGTCGTGGGTGACGAACAGGGTGGTGGTGCCGAGCTGCTGTTGCAGAAGGCGGATCTGCTCCCGCAGTTGCTGGCGCACCTTGGCGTCGAGGGCGGACAGCGGCTCGTCGAGCAGCAGCACCCGGGGCTCGATGGCCAGCGCGCGGGCCAGCGCGACGCGCTGCTGCTGACCGCCGGATAGCTGGTGCGGGTACTGTGCGGCCTGACCGGCCAGGCCGACCATGTCCAGCAGCCCGGCGGCACGCTTACGGCGCTCTCCGGCGCCCATCTTGCGCATCCGGAGCCCGAAGGCCACGTTGTCGAGTGCCGACATGTTCGGGAACAGGCTGTAGCTCTGGAACACCATGCCCATGTCCCGCCGGGAAGCGTGCACCGACGAGATGTCCTTGCCGTCAATCAGGACCGAGCCGCCGTCCGCGAACTCGAAGCCGGCCACGATGCGCAGGGCGGTCGTCTTGCCGCAGCCCGAGGGACCAAGAAGCGCGACGAGCTCACCGGGTGCCATCTGAATCGACAGCCCGTCCAGGGCCCGGGTGGCCCCGAATATACGAGTCAGGTCCTCCAGGAGCACGCTGGTTCCGCTACTCCCGTCGGCCAGCCCGATACCAGCCGCCGTTGCGGCGGCGTTCCTGCCGTTGTTGGCGGTCATAATTCTCCCCCAGCTGTTTCTTGACGCGCGGTGGTAAACAACGTGACTGAGCCGCCGCCGCGCTTGCGCGACCGCCGGGTACCGATCACCGTGATGGCCATCAGGACCAGCCAGGTCACGAACAGCGAGAGCAATGAGGCCGCGACCGAGACCTGACCGCTGGTCTGGCTGTTGACGTAGATCCACACCGGGAAGGTCTGGTACAGGTCCAGGCTGGCCATGGTGAACTCGCCGAGAACCAGGGCTACCGTCAGCACCACCGAGGAAAGCAATGCCGTGCTGAGGTTCGGCAGGATCACCCGCCACAGCGTGCTGTTCCAGCTCGCGCCCAGTGAGCTGGCCGCTTCGGTGATGGTCTTCAGGTCAAGCGCACGCAGCCCGGCGTCTATGGCGCGGTACGCGAACGGCATGGCCAGCACGACGTATTCCAGGGCGAGCAGGTACGGCGTGCTCTTGATGAAGCCCGGGGCGATCTGCAGCACGCCCACGATCAGCACCACGGGCGGGATGACGATCGGCAGGATCGTGATTCCCTCGAGCAGCCGCCGGAGCCTGGGCAGCCGGAGGTGGACATAGACCGCCGTGGGCAGCATGAGCGCGATCGTGATCACCGTCGTGATGACGGCGAGCTTGACCGACAGCGCGAGGGACGCCGTGAAGCCCGACTCGCTGATGACCGAGCCGAAGGCGCTGGTTCCGGTGAACCGGAACGCCGCGATCAGCGGGATGACGAAGTAGATGCCGGCCAGGACCAGTATCACCCAGCGCCAGATCGGCAGCGACTCCCGCCTTCCGGCTCCTGGCGGGCGCGTTATCGCAGCCATTTGGCCGACCTCCGCTGCAGCGCGACGTAGAGCACCATGGCGACCGCGATGATGACGACCATGCCCAGGCCGAGGGCCTTGCCGATGTTCTCCTGGCCGGCGATGACGTTGCCGTTCAGGAACGACCCGATCTGGATCGCGGTCAGCGGGATGGTTCCCGTGGTCAGTGCCTCAGCGGTGGCGTAAGCGGACAAGGCGCTGCCGAACAGCAGCAGCACGCACCCGAGGAACGACGGCAGCAGCACCGGGCCACCCACGAAGCGCCAGTAATCCCAGGTCCGCGCGCCCAGGTTCTGGGCGGCTTCGCGCCAGGCCGGACGAAGCCCCTCCAGAGCCGGCAAGATGACAAGCACCATGAGCGGGATCTGGAAGTACATGTACACGACCACTACGCCAGCCAGCGTGTACAGGCTGAAGCCGTGATCATAGGGGTTGAATCCGAGGTCGGTCAGCCACTGGGTGGCGAGCCCGCTGGAGCCCAGAGTAGCGATGAACAGGAAGGCCAAGGGCACCCCGCCGAAGTTGGCGAACACGCCGGACGCGGTCACCGCGACCTGGCGCAGGATCGTCCCGCGGTTGGCCGTGAAGATCGCGTACGCGATCAGCAGCCCGAGGATCCCCGGCACGATGGAGGTAACCGCGGACAAGATGATGGTCTGCTCGAAGCCATGCAGGTATACGCCGTGGGTGGCGGCGTGGACGTTGCTCAGCGTGAAGCCGCCGCTGTTGCTCTGGAATGCTCCGACCGCCACCGCGATCATCGGCAGCAGCAGGCCGAGCGTCACGTAGACGCCGAAAGGCACGATCCCCGCCACCCGGCGCAGCCAGCGCACGGCACCCGGCACGGTCAGCTTCGCGGGCGGCCCGGGTGCCGCGGCGGGGCCCGGCCCGGGGGCCCCGGGATCCGTGAAGGATCCCGGGGCCCCGGAGGCCGCTACTGTCTGGTCCACAGCTAGCCGATCACGCTAGACCACTGCTGGGCGACAAGGGATTCCGCCGCGGACTGCTGTGCCTGGGTCGGGAAGGTCACATTCCCGGCCGGGGCGGGCGGCAGTGCCTTGTACGCCGTCTGATCGACCGTTCCGGCTGACACCAGTGACGGCAGCTCGATTGGCCGGGCCTCTCCCTGGAGCCAAAGGTTCTGGCCCGTGGTGGAGTAGAGGTACTCCTCCCAGAGCCTGGCCGCGGCCGGGTCAGGGGCGTACTTGCTGATGGCCTGGTCGTAGTATGCGGCGTACGAAGCGTCCGACGGGATCACGATCTTGAGGCCGGGAACGCTCGGGCCGATCTCGGAGGCCAGCAGGTAATCCCACCAGATCACGATCGGGGTCTGGCCGCTCTCCATGGTCGCCGCACTCGCGGTGACCGGCACAAAGTTGCCCGCGCTGTGCAGCTTCTTGAAGTACGCGATGCCGGGCGCGATATTGTCGAGCGAGCCGCCGTTGGCGAGCGCCGCGGCGAACACGGCCGAGAAGGCAGCGCTGGCCTGGGTCGGGTTGCCGTTGATGGCGACCTCGTTCTTGTATTCAGGATTCAGCAGGGACGCGAACGACGTCGGCGGGGTCTTCACCTTCGCCGAGTTGTACCCGATGGCCACGTAGCCGCCGTAGTCGGCGTAGTAGGTGCCGTCCGCCGCCTTGGCCTCAGCCGGGATGTCGCTCCAGGTCGCCACCTTGTAAGGGGCCAGGATGCCCTCCTGGTCGCCCTTAACCCCGAACGCCGTGCCCACGTCGAGGACATCAGGTGCACGGCTCTGGCCCTTGAGCTGGTTGACCGCGTTGAGCTCGTCCTGGCTGGAACCGTCCGGGTTAGCGTCGTTGATCTTGATGCCGTACTTGGCGGTGAAGTCCTTCATGATCGTGCCGTAGTTGGCCCAGTTGGCAGGCAGCGTAATGACGTTGAGCTGGCCCTCCTTCTTGGCCGCCGCGATCAGCGCGGTCATGCCACCCCCCGCCGAGACAGAGCTGGCGGTGGCCCAGTTGGTCCCGCTGCTTGTGCTACCACTTGTGCTATCGCTGCTTGAACTCGAGGAACCGCAGCCGACGGTAAGCAGCAGGCCGCTGGCAACCGCGGCGCTTGCCGCAATAGCATGCCTTGCTCGCAAAATTATCCCTCCCAAACCACAGCCCCCGAATATGGGGACAAGCCGCCGAATCTTGGCTAGACAAGTGGAGATCATGGCTAGTCAAGGCAAACCGGAGGTAGCCAGGCCATGACGGTCAGGCGTTAGTTAGCGGTCAGGTTGGTGATGTCCCTGACTTGGGGTGCCGAGCCATCCACCGTGTCGCACGAGGTGACAGCCGCCGCTTCGGGAAAATTCTTCTCGGCCGCGGCGCGATGCGCTGCGACCGCCATCTGGCTGGCGGCCTGCCGCGGTGGCTAGGATGTGCGCTCAGCGACGTACATCCGCTCCTTTCGGGGGAAGCAGAGCGTCAAGGGTGGATAAGGCCATGACGAATCAGCAGGGCGGATCGCGGCAGCCAGCGGGAATTCGTGACGTTGCGCGGAAGGCCGGCGTCTCAGTCGCCTCGGTGAGCTTCGCTCTCAACGGCCAGCCTGGGGTCGCGGAGGATACCCGCCGGCGGATCCTGGCGGCTGCGGCGGAGCTTGGGTACCGCGCCAACCCGCAGGCCCAGGCGCTGCGGCGAGGACGCACCACCACCTACGGCCTGGTCATCCGCAACTTCAGCAATCCCTTCTTCCTCGAGGTGCTGACCGGAGCCGAACGGGCGGCGGACGAGGCGGACGTAACCTTGCTGCTCCTTGACTCGCACTACTCGATGGAACGCGAGCGCATGCACGTGCGGGAAATGGCCGCCCAGCGCCTGGCCGGCCTGGCCATCGCCCCGGTCGGCGACGGCGAGTCCGTTCGGCTGTGGCAGGAGTTGCGACCCGGTACCCCGGTGGTGGCGCTGAACGCGTCCATGGAGGGCTTCGCCGGGGTGTCCCGGGTGTACCCCGATAATGCGGTCGGGGTGGAGCTGGCGATGCGCCGCCTCGCCGAACTAGGTCACACCTCCGCCGCCTTCCTGTCCGCGCCGCGCGGCATGGCGGCCGACACCGACCGGTTGCGCTATTTCCGCCGCCACGCCCGTGAACTCGGCGTCCGGCCGCACGTGATGCGCTCGTCCCTGACGGTCGCCGACGTGCGCAAGGCCGCCAGGACCCTGCTGACGCGCGGGGACGCCCCCACGGCGATCATCACCAACTCCGATTACACGGCGCTCGGAATCTACAAGACCACCCGTGACCTGTCCCTGCGGATCGGGCCGGACGTCTCGGTCATCGGGCATGACGACCTGCCGACCTCTGAGCTCCTCGATCCGCCCTTGGCGACCATCCGCGTCGACGGCCAGGAGATGGGCCGGGCTCTGATGACACGCTTGCTCGACTGGGATCCGCCCACCGATTACGTCGCTCCGGTGGAACTGGTCGAACGCGCGTCCCTGCGGGCACCGGACTTTGTCCGTTCACCCAGTGCCCGCACGGCCCAGTGCGACAACTCGGTAACGTCCCTTGACACCCTTCCAGCGCGTGTGTGAGCATTCGAACTCTAAACGTTTTAGATGCGTTTATCCTGCACTCTCAGCTGGGGGATTAGTGGGTCGGTAGACCTCCTCGGTACCGCCGCCCGGATCCTTTTTCGGGCCGCCGTGATCCGCTTCGGGACAGGGAAAGCTTTCAGGAGGCACTGTGAAATTGTCCTATCGATATGCGGCCGCCGGAGTCGCGGCCGCGGCATTGTTTGCGGCCGCCGGATGCTCGTCGAGTTCCTCCTCGGGCTCGAGTTCGGGCGGCAGCAGCGTCAACTGGGCCAACGAGACTTCCGCGTCGGCCGGAGGCGGCATGAGCGCTCTGGTCAAGGCGGCCAAGGCGGAGGGCACGCTCAACGTCATCGCGCTCCCGCCGACGTGGGCGAACTACGGCACCATCATCTCGACCTTCGAGAAGGATTACGGCATCAAGGTCAATTCCGCCCTTCCTGATGGCACCAGCCAGCAGGAGGTTGACGCGGTGAAGACGGAGAACGGCACCGCCAAGGCGCCCGACGTCATGGACATCGGCATGTCCGTCGCCCTGGCCAACACCAGCCTGTTCGCCCCGTACGAGGTCAGCACCTGGAGCAGCATCCCGACGGCGCAGAAGGACACGAACGGCCTGTGGGTTCAGGACTACGGCGGCTACATGGCGGTCGGGTACTCGAGCAAGTTCGGCACGATCACCTCGCTCAACGACCTGCTCAGCCCGAAGTTCAAGAACGCGGTCGCCCTGAACGGGAACCCGACCTCGGCCAACGCCGCGCTGAACGGCGTCATGATGGCTAGCCTTGCGGAGGGCGGCACGGCCAGCAATATTGCCGACGGCGTGTCCTTCTTCCAGAAGCTCAAGGCCGCGGGCAACTTCTCCCCCGTGTCGGCGACCGGCGCGACCATCAAGGCGGGTACGACCCCGGTCGTGTTCGACTGGGACTACCTCAACCTGTCGAGCTACGTGGGCGTGTCGAACTGGAAGGTGTTCATCCCGGCGAACGCCGTCCTGGGCGGGTACTACGCGCAGGCCGTCAACAAGAACGCCCCGCACCCGGCGGCGGCCCGGCTGTGGGAGGAGTTCCTCTATTCGCAGTCCGCGACCGGAGGACAGAACCTCTGGCTTCAGGGTGGTGCCCGGCCGGTGGAGCAGCAGGCTATGACGTCCAACGGCAGCATCGACACCAGCGCGGCCTCAAAGCTGCCCGCGGTCACCGGAAGTCCGGTGTTCCTCAGCCCGTCCCAGTCCACCGACGCCGCGAATTACCTGGCGGCTAACTGGGCGAAGGCCGTCAGCTAGCGAGGGAACGTGGCTGTCGCTGCAACATCTGAGATCGGCGCCCGGCCTTCACGGGCCGGGCGCCGGCTCTCCGCCCCCACCTGGGTGGGCACCGTCCCGTTCCTCGTTTACGTCGCAATCTTCCTGTTGTGGCCGACCGGCATCGTGGTGGTCGACTCGCTGAAGAACCCGACCGGCGCGTGGGCATTCTCCAACGTGACCGAGCTTGGCAACTCACTGGTGCGCGGTTACTTCATCGGCTCGTTCAAGCTGAGCTTGCTCTCGTCGGTGGCGGGGGCGGTGCTGGGCGCGATCCTGGCCTATGCCATAGCGTCAGGTAACCCGGATGGCGTGGTGCGCAGGCTTTACCTGGCCGGCTCCGGTGTTCTCGCCCAGTTCGGCGGGGTCACGCTGGCGTTCGCGTTCCTGGTGACCATCGGCCCCGTGGGGCTGCTGTTCCACGCCAGCTGGTATTACGACTTCCCGTGGGGTATCGGGCTGATCTACACCTATTTCCAGATCCCGCTGATGGTGCTGGTCTTCCTGCCCGCGATCGATGGGGTAAAGGTCCAGTGGCGAGAGGCGTCGGAGAACTTGGGCGCGTCCGCGTGGCAGTACTGGCGGTACGTCGGCGGCCCGCTGCTGATGCCTGCCTTCCTCGGTGGCCTTCTGCTGCTGTTCGCCAACGCGCTGTCGTCCTTCGCGACCATCATCGCCTGGGAGAACCAGATCGCCTACATCGTGCCGCAGCAGATCAGTACGGCCCTGTCCAGCGAGGTCGGGCTGAGTAACGTCAACGTGGCCGACCTGCTCGCCCTGGGCATGGTGGTCTTGGTGGCTATCGTCATGACCGGGTACGCGTTGCTGCAGCGAAGGGCGGCACGATGGCTGCGGTAACCGCACTCAACGAGACACCCGCCGCTGCGTCGGCCGGCCGTCCGGGCGGCATGCAGGTTCGCCGCCGCCGACGGCTGAACGTATTCCGTTACATCGTCTTCACGGTGTTCGGGCTGTTCTTCCTCGTGCCCCTGCTAGCCATGGCCCGGTTCTCCCTGGAGGGAGCCAAGCTCGGCACGTGGTCGCTGACGGCCTGGCGGCAGATCGCCTCCTTCCAGAACTCTGGCATCCCTCCCCTGATCAGCTCGATCGAGATCACCCTGGAACTGGCGCTCATCACCTGCGTGATCGTGCTCGTACTGCTGGTGCCGACCATGATCTGGATCCGGCTGCGGGTGCAGTGGCTGGCGCGCACCATGGAGATTCTTTGCCTGCTGCCGCTCACCATCCCCGCTATCGTGCTGGTGGTCGGCCTCGGCCCGATCTACAACAAGATTCAGCATTACAGCGTGTCGTCGCTCATGCTGTTCTGGATCTACGTCATCCTGGCGTTGCCCTACGCCTACCGGGCGCTCGCCGCCGGGATAAACGCGATCGACGTGAGCACCCTGTCCGAGGCCGCGCGCAGTCTCGGGGCGAACTGGTTCACCGTGATCGTCCGGGTGATCGCGCCGAACATGCGGCAGGCTATCCTGAACGCCCTGCTACTGACCTCGGCCCTGGTCCTCGGCGAGTTCACCATTGCCTATCTCCTGCTGTACAACAACCTGCAGGAGGAGCTGTACTCCATCAGCCGCACCACGCCGAACGCCGGAGTGCTCTTCTCCACCTCGTTCGCCGCTCTGCTGTTCGGCTTCGTGCTGCTGCTGATCCTGTCCTTTGTCGGCCGCCGCCGTCGCGGCCGGGGATGAGGTGCCGTTCATGACTTCACCAGTAACTAGGACCCAGGACGGCGTGGCCAGGACCGCCGTCGAAGTGCGGATGGAGGGGCTGAGCCGGCACTACGGCCCGGTCGTCGCACTCGACCGCCTCGACCTGACCCTGCATCCCGGCGAGCTCATCGCGCTGCTTGGCCCGTCGGGCTGTGGCAAGACCACCACGCTGCGCCTGCTTGCGGGTTTGGAGGACGCCGACGCCGGCCACATCACCGTCGGCGGCAAGGACATCACCCGCGTCTCGGCGGCCAAGCGCGATATGGGCATGGTGTTTCAGGCCTACTCGCTGTTCCCGCACATGACCGTGCGGCAGAACGTGGCCTTCGGGCTGCGGCTGCGCCGGGTCAGTTCGGCTCAGCGGGACAAGCGCGCACTGGAGATGCTCGACCTGGTCGGGCTGTCCACGCAGGCGGACCGGTATCCGCACCAGATCTCCGGCGGGCAGCAACAACGAGTGGCGCTCGCTCGCGCCCTGGCCATCGAGCCGCAGGTGCTGCTGCTCGACGAGCCGCTGTCGGCACTGGACGCCAAGGTCCGGGCGCAGCTGCGGGACGAGATCCGCCGGATCCAGCTCGAAGTGGGCATCACCACGCTGTTCGTCACCCACGACCAGGAGGAGGCGCTGGCCATCGCGGACCGGGTCGGCGTCATGCAAGCCGGACACCTCGAGCAGCTCGCACCGCCCACCGATGTCTACTCGCGCCCGGCCACGTCGTTCGTCGCCGAGTTCGTGGGCCTGTCCAACCGGCTGGCCGGTGAGGTCAGGAACGGCGAGGTCACCGTCCGCGGACGGACGCTGCCGCTGGTGGACCGGTCGACACCCGACGGCCAGGCGGTCGCGCTGGTGCGGCCAGAAGCGGTCACGCTGGCATCAGACTCCTCAGCAGAGTCCGGGCCGCTGGTCGGCACGGTGATCGCCGTCACCTTCCTCGGCGCGATGAGCCGGGTCACGGTCGACCTCGGTGACACCTCGATCATGGCTCAGCTCACCACCGCGGACGCTTCCGCGCTGCCGGCCGGCAGCCGGGTCCAGCTGACGATCCGGCCGGACCCGGTGCTCGTATCCGCCAGCTCCGATCCGGACGTTCCGGCGGTCGAGGAAGAGGTGTGAGCGGCGGGCAGCCGCCGCTCACGACGCACCGCCGGCTTCAGCCCGGAGCGGTACTCCGCCGCGGGGCCTCGGCGCCCTACCGGGCCGTCGAGGCCGGCGCGGGTGAACCGCACCTCATCCGCGCCGAACTCGGCGGTACCCGCCCCGGGAGGCCTGAGCCCGCGCGCGATGCCGGTCGTGCGCTGCTCTGCCTGGCCCACATCACTGACCTGCAGCTCGCCGACGTCCAGTCGCCGGCCCGGTTCGAGTTCCTCAACGCTTACTTCGCGGACCCCAGGTACGCCGAGATCGTCCCTGTGCAGCGTCCCCAGGAGGCACTGACGTGGCACGCGGTCGATGCCACCATCCGCACCCTCGAAGCGGTACACGGCCCGGCGACCGGCCTGGCGCTGCAACTGGCCGTGACGACGGGCGACGCGATCGACAATGCGCAGTGGAATGAACTGCAGGCGTTCATCGCCCTGTTCGAGGGCGGGGTGGTATCGCCGGATTCCGGCGGTCCCGATTACGAGGGCGTGCAGTCGCCTGACTGGCCGGGCGACATTTTCTGGAGACCGGACGGTCCGGGTCCCGGCGGTCCCGACTTCTTCGCGCGCGAATTCGGCTTCCCGTACTATCCGGGGCTGCTGCGGCGCGCGCTGCGCGAGTTCTCCGCTTCGGGCCTGCGCGTCCCGTGGCTATCCTGCTTCGGCAATCATGAGGCCCTTAACCAGGGCGTCGGCGTCCAGACGCCCGGTCTGGCCGCCGCGCTGACGGGCGGCAAGAAGCCGGCCGGGTTGCCGGCCGGCTTCGATCATGACGCCGCGCTTGAGCTCTTCACCTGCCATCCCGAGGTGTTCATGTCGGGTCCGTCCCGGCACGTCACGCCTGATCCCTTCCGGGGGCCGATCAGCAGGCGGGACTTCGTCGACGCGCACCTGCGGGCCGGCTCAAGGCCGTTCGGACACGGGTTCGCCGAGCGCAACCGCCTGGACGGCACCGCGTACTACGCCTACGACACGCCCGCGGTGCGGTTCATCACGCTCGACACCAACTGCCTGGCCGGCGGCGCGGCCGGCTGCCTGGACCGCCAGCAGGCCCGGTGGCTGGAAACCCGGCTCGCCGAGGTGCATTCGGCCTACCGCGAACCGGACGGCACCGACGTCAGGACCGGCCGCGAGGACCGGCTGGTGATCCTGCTGTCCCACCACGGGATCGACACGCTGACCAACACCCGCGGCGAGCACGCCGGGCCGGGAGGTGAGCCGCTGCTCGGCGCGGCCGACCTACTCGCCCTGCTGCACCGATTCCCGAACGTCGTGCTGTGGCTGAACGGCCATACGCACACCAACGCGGTCCGGCCGCGCAGTGACCCGGCCGACCCGGCCCGCGGATTCTGGGAGGTCACCACCTGCGCGGTGGTCGACTGGCCGTGCCAGACCCGGGTGGTCGAGATCCTCGATCATGGCGAGTACCTGTCCATCGTGACCACGATGGTCGACCATGACACGCCGACCGCCGCGGCGTCGCTGGAGACCACGGACGACCTCGCCGCCTTGCATCGCGAGCTTGCGGCCAACATCCCCTGGGGCACCGCCGCCCTGCCCGGCACCCCCCGCGACAGGAACACCGAACTACGCGTCCTCCCGCCTTTCCCCCTCGGGCGGCTGTCCGGGGCGGACAGCTAAGCGGCGGCTGTCTTCGGGGGTTTGCCGGTCGGCGGAATCGCGGAGTTTGGCGCGCAGCAGCTGCAGGTCCTCGGCGACGAGGCTGTGGTCGGTCAGCCACCGGGTGACCCCATCGTAGCGAGCTGCCATCTGCTCAAGAAACGCTGCCATCGTCTCTGCCCGCACCCGGTGCGCGGTGACGGGCTTGCTGTCGATGTCCCTGGCGTACGTGCGGGACCTGCGCAGCCGGGCCACGATGGCTTCGGCGCGATCCCCCGACGCGGCGTAATCCTCGACCACGTCCTGCGCGCGGACTCCGGCGACGGTGAGCGCGAGAGCCACCACCACACCGGTCCTGTCCTTGCCCGCGGCGCAGTGGACCAGCGCCGCGCCCTCAGAGTGCGCGATGCTGCGCAGCGCGGCCACAATCTGATCGGGACGGTCTTCCAGGTAACCCAGGTAGTGCCCGCAGACGGGATCATCCGGGTAGCGCGACTTATCGCGATCGGCCATGGTGAGCAGCGCTTCGGCGATCATGTCGGTGTTGGATCCGCGTTCGGGAAGCACCGGGTGGTGAGCATGGCGCACCCCCGCGACGGCGTCCAGCGGCGCCGGGCCCTCCGACTTCAGCTCGTTGGAGCTGCGCAGGTCCACGACCGTGGTCACGCCGATGTCGCGCACCAGCTTCGCGACGTCGGATGGCGACAGCTCCTGCAGGTTATCCGCACGCAGCAGCCGGCCTCCCGCGGTTCGCCTGCCATCCTCGGTGGGCAGGCCCCCCAGGTCACGCACGTTGACCGCACCCTCAAGCTCAATCCATGCCATGACAACACCTTGGCAGATGGAGCCGCCGGCCCGGCAAGGTGACCGGCATGTGCCCTTCCCGCGGCCGGCGAGGTGGCTTGCAGTGCGGCCAAAGTGGGGCATACTAAGGGGCAACCATGACGCCGCCCAGACTCCTGCGGCCCGCCGCTAGGTCGATGCTGGCCCCGCATTTTCTTGGATAATCTGAGAAAGAGGCCCTCTGACAGCATCCGGCTGAGACCCCCGCCGTCGCTGCTGGGCAGGAGTCCTCATGATGTGCCTCAGTCCCCCAGTCCCTCCGCGCGTTCTCCGGTCCGCGGCCGGCCGGGTCGAGATAGAAGTAGAGGTCAGTCCGGGCACGACGACGGTGTTCATCAGCGGTGAGCTCGACCTGGCGACGATGCCGTTCGTTTCCGAGCAACTGGCGCTGGTCCACCAAACAAGGCCCGAGCGGCTCGTGCTCGACCTGACCCGGACCGGCTTCCTGGACTGCGGCTCCGCCCGGATGATCGTCGCGACGGGCCGCTCGCTGCCGGCGGGCCGGCGTCCGGTCATCCGGCGTCCGAGCCCGGGGGTCCGGCGGATTCTTGAGCTCACCGGGCTTGATGCTAACTGCGAGATAGAGGGATGACTCGTGGGTAGTATCCGGACGGCGCCTCGCGAAGGCCACAAGACATTTCCGGGAGCAGGCAGATGAGCAGCGTCTCGATACAGGATGTACGCCACGCGTTGAACGAGCTCGGCCGGCTGCGCTTCGGCGAGATGCGAGTCGAAGATGCGATGCACCAGGTCGTCCAGACCACTCACGCGATCTTCTCGGTGGACGGCGCGGGCCTGATGCTGGCCAATGCCGACCACCACCTGCTGAACGCCGCGGTATCCGATGTCCGGATGGGTCACCTGGAGGAGCTGCAGATACGCCACCAGGAGGGTCCGTGCATCTCGGCCTTCGAAGACAAGCAGCTGGTCCGGGCCGAGGACCTCTCCCAAGAGATGCGCTGGCCGTCGTTTAGCAAGCATGCGGTCGCCCGCGGGGTACGGGCCGTGCTCGCCAGCCCCATCCCTTACAACCAGGACGCCGTCGGCGTCGTCGCGGTGATGTCGGAGCAGAGTCGTCCCTGGTCCGCCGAGGCTGAGCTCGGGTTGCTGGCGTTTACTGATCTCGCCGCGCTTCTCATCGCCACGATGCTCATGGGCGAGCAGCAGACCGAGCTGACCGGGCAACTGCAGTCAGCGCTGAACTCCCGGGCCATTATCGAGCAGGCCAAGGGGATCCTCATCGGTCGCCAGGGCATTTCCGCGCATGCCGCCTACCAGCAACTGCGGGCGCAGGCTCGGTCTGAGCGCCGAAAGCTCGCGGTCCTGTCCGCCGAGCTGGTACGCAGCGCGGTCCGCCAGGCGGACGGGTCGTCCTGAAAGGGATCGCGGCGGACAGGCGAAAATGGCCGCGATGCGGAGGTTTACCTGAAGCGATCTGCGGCATAGGAGGTAATGCAGGACCAAGGCCGCCCAGAGCCCCGCGGTTGCCAACGAAGCCGATGCTCGTCATCGCCTTAAGACATCGCGTCGAAGGGCCCTCTGACCGCATCGGCGGAATCCAGGGTTCGCCACCAGCGGCTAGGGGAAATCATGATCATACTCGGGATTATTCTGCTGATTATCGGCTTCGTAGCCAAGATCGCTATCGTCTGGACGATCGGGATCGTCATTCTGGTCCTCGGCCTGATAGCCGTCCTGCTCGGCTCGATCGGCCACGCCATCGGCGGTCGCAGGCACTATTGGTAGCAGGCACAAACCTTCCGACGCACAACCATGCGGGTGCGGCGCACCGATACGGAGCGTCGCACCCAGCACGCTGCGCTGGGCTCAGTACGACGCCGCGTGTCCTAGCGGCGCCGGACCCAGGCGCTTCCGATGCCTGCCTGATGCAGGGCCAGGCAGGCCAGTCCGAGAAGCAGCAGGTCGGTGACGGAGAACCATGCGTTGGTCGCGGTGCCCGTGGCATTGATAATCCAGGCGATACCGAAGAGGATCGCCGCGATGATGGCTAGCATGCCTCACTGCTTCCCCGATCGCACCGCGCTAACCGGGTTTAACCGCGACGGTACCGGCCCCGGGAAGCGTTCATTCGCGGTGGGTCAAAATGCCGGCGGAAAATGTCCGCGCGACCAGTCCCGCCGGGCAAATGACCTTTGCCTCGGGGCAGTAAATGGCGAGGCCAAGTGGCTCAGAAGCTAGCCGCAGAGCATCGGTGTTCACAGCCCGTACTGGGATGCCTGCAAGGTGAAAAGCTCGGCGTAGCGGCTACTGAATTACCGCCGGCGGGCCGAGAGGCGTGGGAACCGGGATCAGCCTCCCCAGATGTCGGCGGCGGTCTCTACGATCAGGCGGAGCTTGGCGACCTGCTGATCGTAGGTCAGTGCGTTGCCTTCCACGGTCGAGGAAAACCCGCACTGCCCGGACAGGCAGATCTGGTCAAGCGGGACGTATTTGGCGGCCTCGTCGATACGCCGCTTGAGATCGTCCTTGGACTCGAGCTCCGGACGTTTGGTGGTGACCAGGCCGAGCACCACCATCTTGTCCTGGGGGACGAACCTCAGCGGCTCGAAGCCACCGGACCTCTCGTCGTCATACTCGAGGAAGAACCCGTCCACGTTCAGTTCTGAGAACAGCGCCTCGGCCACGAAGTCGTAGCCGCCGGAGGCGGCCCATGAGGACCGGAAGTTACCCCGGCACAGGTGCGTGGTGATCGCCATACCGGCCGGCTTGCCCTTGACCGCCGCGTTGATCTGCTTGATGTACCGCAGGTGCATGTGCTCGGCGTCCTCGCCGCGCTCGCTGATTTCGGCTCGCTGGGCGGGGTCGTTCAGGTAGGCCAGGGACGTGTCGTCGAACTGCAGGTAGGTGCAGCCAAGCTCGCCCAGCCGCCGGACCTCCTCGGCGTACGCGGCGGCCAGGTCGGTCCAGAACTGCTCGAGGTCCGGGTAGACGTCCGGATCGAGCATGGCCGGTCCGCCCCGGTAGTGCACCATGTTCGGCGACGGGATGGTCTGCTTGGGCACGGCCGTGGTGACGTGGGACTTCAGGAACGTGAAGTCCTCGCCGAAGATGGTCTGCTCGAGCCTGACCTTGCTGCCGACGTGCAGCGCGGCCGGGGTCCACTCGATGGTGCCCGACGGGTTGGTGAACTTCACCGCCAGATTGCCCGGGGCCTTGGAGACCCCGCCGAGGGCATAGATGAAGTCCATGTGCCACGAAGCCCGGCGGAATTCCCCGTCGGTGGCGGACTGCAGGCCGACCTCCTCCTGCATCCGGATGGCCCCGACGATCTCTTCGTCCTCGACGGCCCGCAGATCATCCGCCGTGATCCGCCCGCCTGCGAAGTCGTCACGCGCCTGAAGGAGCCGCTGCGGGCGCAGCAGGCTGCCGACGTGGTCGGCCCGGAACGGCGGGCTGGTTCTGCGGGACATTGACTGACCTCTCTTCCTCGAGTGCCTAACCCAACACTTAGCAGATCGGGCGAACCAGGCGTCAGGCAGGCCAGCTGGTATCGGGCCTACCGCGACGCGCCACTGACCGCAAGGCCGTCAGTACCGGCGGCGGCGGACGGGAGCGGGCTGGCCCGTGGGTCCCCGTTCGGCGTATTCCCCGGGGCTGACGCCGGCGCCAGTTCCGGAGCCGAGAAGCGAGCGGGTCAGCTCGTGGCGTTCCCCGTTCATCTCCGTCAGGACCTCGGCGAAATGGGAGGCGCGCAGCACCGGCGGGCGCTCACCGGCTCGCAGCGACACCAGGACCGTCCGCCTGATCATTTCCTTGATGAACGACGCCGTGACGCCCTCGGTGCCGGCCACCACCGGATCCAGGTCCGCGTCCACGGTCAGGTCACGGGCGTAGACGCGGAGCAGACGCTCCCGGCAGCGCTCATCGGGGCGGGGGACCTCCACCGCCAGGTCGATCCGGCCGGGCCGGTCGGCCAGCGCGACCTCGAGTACGTCGGCCCGGTTGGTGGTCAGCACGAAGGTGACGTCGGCATCGGTGCCGATGCCGTCCATCGCTTCGAGCAGGGAGAACAGCAGCGGTTGTCCCCCGGGCGCGAAGTCTCTGTCCAACGCGACGAGATCGACGTCTTCGAGCACCACGACGGACGGCTGCAGGCGGCGGGCGAGCGCCGCGGCCTGGTCGATGAACCGGATGGACAGCCCGGTCAGCAGGATGACGGTGCAGTCGGCCAGGCGTCCGGTCAGATAGCGGACGGTGTGCGTCTTTCCCGTCCCCGGCGGCCCGTGCAAAAGCAGGCCGCGCTTGAGGTGCTGGCCCGCGCAGAGCAGTTCGGCCGACCAGTCCGCGACGCCGACGATGTGCTGCTCGATGTGCTCGAGCACGCCCTCTGGCAGGACCACGTCGCCGGCCGCGACCGCTGGCCGGGGCAGGAAGGTGACCAGCTCGTTGCCGTGGTGCTCGCTGGCCGCGAAGCTGAGCACCTGACCGCGGAACACGTCGTGGGCGCGCATCAGCCGGCCGATCTCGTCGCGGGTCGCGGTGGCCGTCGGCTGGTCCGCCGCGAGCACCTCGAGGTTGCAGAAGGGCGGCCCGAACTGACTTTCGTTGCGGATCCCTATCACCACCGGCGCACCGTCCGGCGCCGTGGCCGTCACCAGGCCGAACATCACCACTTCGGCGTTCTGCGCCGGACCGACCGCAGCGGTGCCGTAGCTGGCGGCCCCGGGCCTGAGCCCGCCGAACGGCGACGGCATGTTGATCAGGGACAGCATGTCCTCGCGCGGGCGGTGACCCAGGCCTGACGCGCCGAACCACGGTCCGCCCGGATGCGCGGCGAGATAGGCGTCGACTCCGCGCTGAATGTTCACGTGCTCCCAGGAGGGGAACCTCTCGGTCACCGGGACCACGGCCGTCAGGTCGCAGCCCAGGTGCCCGGTGACCTGGCGCGCGAGCTCGGAGGGGCCGGTGTCCTCGGTCAGCGTCCTGGTCGCTACCTCGAAAAGCTGGCGCAGGCCGCGCGCGAGCGCTCGCAGGTCCTGGGGATCGGGGGCAGGCGGGACATCGGGAATGCTCACTCCGTCAACAATGCCCGAGGGCAGGCGAAGGTGCCAAGCGGTTATCACCGCCTCGCGAGGCGCCTTTGGTAAAAAGACGACTCCTAGCTCATTTCAGTAGTGTCTCGATTACTTGCGGGACGCAACTACCGGTATATGTTCGGTGGATGATCACTGTCTTCACGAAGAAAAGGGCGCCGGTCGCCGCCCTGCTGGCCATAGCGTGCACCAGCCTGGCCGCTGCCGGGTGCAGCAGCTCCTCTTCCACCTCCGCGTCGACCTCCCCTTCCAGCTCTACGTCGAGCTCCGCGTCGGGTTCCCCGACCGCCATGCCCAGCGGCGACGTCGACGTGTTCTCCGCCGGGTCCCTCGACACCCTGATGACCAAGTCGGTCGGACCGGCGTTCCACGCCGCGACCGGCTACACGCTGGTCGACACCTCGCACGGGTCGGGGACCCTCGCGGCCGATATCAAGAACAAGGTCGCGGTCGCCGACGTCTTCGTCAGCGCCTCGCCGGCGGTGGACACCACCCTTGAGGGCACCAAGAACGGTGACTGGGTCTCGTGGTACGCGGCCTTCGCCACGTCGCCGGAGGTCCTGGGGTACTACCCCAAGAGCAAGTTCGCCAAGGACCTCAAGACCATGCCGTGGTACAAGGTGATCACCCTGCCCGGCTTCCGCCTCGGGCGGACCGACCCGTCCCAGGACCCGGGCGGCGTGCTGGCCGCCAAGGCCCTCGAGGAGACGGCGACGGCGCAGAACCTCCCGGCGCTGAAGACGCTCGCGACGGAGTCCTCGGACGTGTACGCGGAGGACCCGGAAGAGGCCGACATCCAGACCGGGCAGCTCGACGGCGCGTTCATGTACGAGGCCGACGCCAACTCCCAGAGCAGCCCCTTCGTGCCGCTCACCGGCACCAGCCTCGCCGGTGACTACACGATCACGCTGGTCAACAAGGCCCCCCACCTGGCTGCGGCCGAGGCCTTCATCAAGTTCCTCCTCGGCCCCACCGGTCAAGCCGAGATGAAGGCTGACAACTTCAACATCGTCTCGCCGGCGACGGTGACCGGGTCCGGCGTCCCGAGCGCTCTCGCGAGCCTCTTCAGCTCGTGATCCCTGGCGGGGCGCCGCGCCTGCTCCGCTGGCTCGGCGCCCTGCTGGTTCTGTACCTGGCCTATCCGGTCGGGGCGTTCGTCTACCGCGTCATCGGCGGGCACGGCGAAGGCTGGAACGACCCCGGGCTCTGGTCGGCCTTGTGGGTATCGGTCGTGGGCGCGACCATCTCGGTGCTGATCGGGGTGGTGGCCGGCATCCCGCTGGCCTACGTACTGGCTCACCACCGAGGGTGGCTGTCCTCGGCCGTGAGCGTGGTCGTCCAGCTCCCGCTGGCCGTGCCGCCTCTGATCAGCGGCATCCTGCTGATCTACATCGTCGGCCCGTACTCGTTCCTCGGCCAGCTGTCGGGAGAGCGGCTCACCCAGACGATGTACGGGGTCGTCATCGCCCAGTCGTTCGTCTCCGCACCGTTCCTGGTCGTGGTGGCCCGCAGCGCCTTCCGCGCCGTCGACCCGTCCCTCGGCGACGTCGCCGCCACCCTCGGCCACGGTCCGCTGGCCCGGTTCCTCCGTGTTGACGTGCCCGCCGCGTCGGACGGCCTCAGGACCGGGATGATCCTCATGTGGCTGCGGGCCTTCGGGGAGTACGGCACGACCGTGGTCCTCGCCTACCACCCTTACAGCCTCCCGGTCTACGTCGACAACCTGTTCTCCTCCGGCCCGCTGTCGCTGGCCGAGGCCCCGACGATCCTCGCCTTCGGCGTTGCCGTGCTAGTGGTCGCCGTCGGCCGCCTCAAGCGCCCGGCCCGCGTCCGGCGCCGGCCGATCCCGGCGCCGCGCGCTCCCGTGCCGGCGCCGCTGGCGCCGGTGGGCTTCGATATCGACGCCACCGTCGGAACGTTCCGCCTGCGGGTGGCGCACCCCGAAAGCGGCCACCGGCTGGCGGTCGTCGGGCCGTCAGGCTCGGGCAAGTCGGTCACGCTGCGGGTCCTCGCCGGGCTGCTCGGGCCGGACGCCGGGACCGTGACCTACGGCGGTGCCGACGTGAGCCACACCGCGCCCGAGCGACGCCGGATCGGCTACGTCCCCCAGGGCTTCGGCCTGATGCCCGGACGCACGGTCTGGCAGCAGGCGGTCTTCGGCGTCCACGCGGATCCGGCCCGGGCCGCCTGGTGGCTGCAGACACTCCACCTCGACGGCCTCCTCGACCGTCTGCCGGAGCAGCTCTCCGGTGGGCAGCGCCAGCGGGTCAGCCTGGCCCGGGCGCTCGCCACCGATCCTCGGGTGGTGCTGCTCGACGAGCCGTTCTCCGCGCTGGACGCCCCGGTACGGGCCGAGCTACGGCGGGAGATGCGCCGCCTCCAGCGCGAGGTCAACCTGTCCACGGTCCTCGTCACCCACGATCCGGAGGAGGCGGCGATGCTGGCCGACGAAATCATGGTCGTGCGGGACGGGCGGGTGCTCCAGTCCGGGAGCTGCCGCGACGTGTACCAGCGTCCCGCTTCGGCCGAGATCGGCCGCCTGCTCGGCATCGACAACCTCTTCGAGGGCGCGGCCGGGGCGGACGGCGTGCTGCTCGCCGGCGGGGACCGCGTCCCGGTCGGCCTCGCTACGGGTCTGCCGGCCGGCACTCCGCTGCTGTGGCAGGTGCCGCCCGAAGCCCTCCGGGTCCGCCCTGGACCAGCGCCGACCGACGCCCAGGGCGCGACCGTCGACCTCGGCCGGGGCCGGGTAACCGACGTCATCGACCTAGGCCGCACCGTCGAGGTGGTGGTGGTGTTGTCCTCCGGCATCGAACTCCGGGCCCGGACCCTCGAGGTACCCGACCTCAGCGTCGGCGCCGCCTGCTGGGTGGAGACCGACACGGACTCCGTGTCGGTCTGGCCGGAGCCGGCGGTTACCGGATCTCGAGGTGATACGGCACGTCTGGCGAGCGGCGATTGACCCGGCGACCTGCCTGGCCCGCGACAACGGCGACGCTGGAAGTCCTCAGGCGATCCCGTCAAAATCGCCCAGCTTCGCACCGGCAAGGAACTGGCGCCATTCATCCATCGTAAACTCGCTGACGGGCCCGTCAGGACTGTTCGTATTGCCTATCAGGATAGATTCTCCTTTACGCGCGACCCTTATGCACTGGCCGTTATCGCAAGTTCGGGAGACGTGCCAGTGAAGATCTTCTTGCGCGGACATGTATTTTGACATGAGAAGCCTTTCAGGTACCTGATTTGCCAGGAATACAGCTGAAGCGCGGCTGCTAGCCAGCATAGATTTCTCGCGCCTTGATAACAAGGTCTACCGAGGCGGACGACTCCAGCGCGCAATCACGCAGGTAATCAATGGCCTCGCGATAACGGGCAATATCGGCCTTACGCTCAAGGTATTGATTACCCGAAAGGCCCTCGATAAATACCACTGGCCAGAGGCCTGAATCAGCGCCGAATTCCAGCAGCACGAAGTATCCGTCGGCGGCGAGGTAAGCACCGGAGGCGAACGGGATGACCTGAACGGTTACCTGGTCATGGCGCACGGCTTCTAGGACCTTGTCAAGCTGCGCCACCATGAGCGCCGCGCCGCCGACACCGCGACGGAGGACTGACTCATCCAGCAACACATGGTACCGGGGTCTCTTATTTCCTTGCAGCAGCTGCTGGCGGCGCAGCCTGGCCTCGACTCGGTGCCGGACTATATGCGGATTCATTTCCGGCGCAACCGTAGTAATAATCCCGCGGGCATAATCCTCAGTCTGAAGCAATCCGGGCAGGTAATTCATCGAGTAACATGTTATATTCGATGCCTCTTGTTCCAGCCCGATAAGCGGGTCCAGATTAAGGTCTTCGTACTGAGTCCACCAGCCCTGCTCCCGTGCCCCGCGAGCAAGGCTCATGAACTCAGCCGAAGTTGACTCGTCAACCTCGTACAGGGCGCACAGATCGCGGACGTCGCGCAGGCTCGGGCGACGCGCTCCGGTCTCCAGCCGGCTGATCTTGGTGGCGGAACACAGGAGTTTCTCCGCGACATCTTCCACGGTCATGGCTCGCTCATAGCGAAGTCCCCGCAGCCGGGTGCCAAGTTCCCGTTGCTGTGCCGTGGGGCTCATCCCGGTCACGAGCGCAGGCCAGGGGTCTTAGCCATTGGCATGTGCCAACGATAGGGGCTGCCTGTCAACCTGGCAAACGTGCGGCATGGTTGGTGGCGTGATCACTCCCCTCGGCCCGCCCGCGAGCCGCCTGCCCTGGTTCGCCCGGCCCGCCGCCCGGGCCTGGACCTGCGCGCCGGCCCCGGTCGATGTCCGGGTCTTCCATGCCGGGCTTCCCGGGTACGCGCCCACTCCGCTGATCGAGGTGCCGGTCCTCGCGGCTCTGCTCGGCGTCGGTCAGGTCTTCGTCAAGGATGAGTCCGCCCGGATGGGCCTGGCCGCGTTCAAGGTGCTCGGCGCGTCCTGGGCCGTCCACCAGGTCCTGTCGCGGCATCCGGCCGGCGCCGACCTGCTCCTGATGACCGCCTCCGACGGCAATCACGGACGTGCGGTCGCCCGGATGGCACGCCTGTTCGGCCAGCGGGCCCATGTCTTCGTGCCAAACGGCGTGCATCCGGTGGCCATCGCCGCCATCGCGGCGGAAGGGGCGCGGGTGACCGAAGTCGCCGGGACCTACGACGACGCGGTACGGCAGGCGGCGGTGGCGGCGCGCGAGCCGTCGGCCGAGCTGGTGCAGGACACCGCATGGCCCGGCTACGAGCAGGTGCCGGGCTGGATCGTCGAGGGCTACTCCACCTTGTTCGCCGAGATCGACAGGCAGCTTGGGGACGCTGGGGTGGGCGGGCCCGGGCTCGTTGTCATCCCGGTCGGAGTCGGCTCACTGGCGCAGGCGGCCATCACGCATTACCGCAGTCGCGCTGGCCGGTCAGCGCCGGCCCTGCTGTCGGTAGAACCCGAGTCGGCCGCCGGCGTGCTGGCCGGCCTCACCCGAGGCGAGCTGGTCAGCGTGCCGACCGACGCCACGATCATGGCCGGGCTAAACTGCGGGACCCCATCCACGCTGGCGTGGCCTTACCTGCGTGAAGGCCTAGATGCCGCGCTCGCCATTTCCGATGGCGATGCCATCGCCGCGGCTCACGAGCTGGCCGGTCATGAGATACCCGCCGGTCCGTGCGGGGCCGCTTCGCTGGCGGGCGCTATCGCCGCCCTGACCGGGGAAGGTGCCGGCGCCCGGCGGGCCGCGCTGGCCATCGGGCCGGACACGACGGTGATCCTGCTAAGCACCGAAGGCGCGGCGGCAAATCCGGTACCGGTTCGCCCGGCGGCGGTGTTACCTGCATGGTGCGGCTACGGTACTGACCCGGCTAGAGCGGTGCGGTCGACGCTGTCTTCCGATGCGCCGGAACCGGGGATGGCGGTCACCGCGCGGGCGTCGAGGATCTGGCCGCAATGCGAGCAGACCGGCACGGCCGTGATGACGTGCCCGCAGGCCGTGTGCCTGGTCTGCACGGGCGGGCCGCCGGGCGCCGCCCATCGGTCGCCCCATTGCCGCATGGCCATCACCACGTGCCACAGGTCGCGGCCCTTGGCGGTGAGCCGGTATTCCGAGCGCGGCGGGTGATCGGAGTAGGGAACCCGCTTGAGGATCTCGTTGTCGACGAGATCGTTCAGGCGCTGGGTGAGGATGTTGCGGGAGATGCCGAGGCGGGCCTGAAAGTCATCGAAGCGCGTCACGCCGAGGAAGGCGTCCCGGACAATGAGCAGGCTCCACCATTCCCCCACGAGTTCCAGGCACTGAGCGACCGAGCAGTTCATGTCCTCAAAGCTGGTCCGTTGCACGAACTCAGCATAGAGGGTTGTGTCATAGAACGCACTCCCTCTAGAGTGAGTTCCGTGAGAAAACTCATTGAGCCCGCCGAGGCGGGCGCATGATCGCCGCGGCTGAGCCAGCCGCGGCACAGGTACGCCGCCGCGAGGTCACCTGGGAGGACCCCCTGGTCGGCGCCGCGCTGGCCCGGGACCTTAGCGGGCTGGATTTCCTGCTCGCGATCGCCGAGGGACGTATCGCGCCGCCGCCGATCGCCGCCCTGCTCGGGATGAGCATCCTCCAGGTCGAACGGGGTCGCGTCGTTTTCGGTCTGGACGTCGGCGAGCACCTGTACAACCCCATCGGATCGGTACACGGCGGCGTCTTCTGCACTTTGCTGGACTCGGCTATGGGCTGTGCCGTACACGCCTCACTTGACCGCGGCCAGGCGTACACCACCCTCGAGCTGAAGGTGAACATCGTCAAGGCGCTGACCACCAAGACGCCGGGCGTCGTGGCCACCGGCCAGGTGATAAGCGCGGGACGGCGTGTCATCACCGCGTCAGGCCAGATCACCGGCCCGGACGGCCTTCTGTACGCGCACGCCACCACGACATGCCTCGTCCTTGATGCCCAGTCAGCCGCGGGCAGCCAGGCTCGCCCGGCCGCCGGGCTCAACGGGTCGCAGCAGCTACCGGGAGACCACCGCGATGGACACTGAAGGCAGCAGGACCAGCGCGGCCGCTCCGAGCCTTGACGCCGCGTCGCTTGAGGATGCCAGTGCCTTTTTGCGGGTCGCCGGCCTCGTTTTTGATGAGATCACCGCCGATCGGGTCACGGGCCACCTGCAACTCGGCCCGGAGCACCATACCCCGTGGGGGATCGTGCACGGTGGCGTCTACACGACCGCGGTCGAGAGCGTGGCGAGCGTCGGGGCGAGCCACGCCGTGCGCGATAAGGGCCAGGTCGCCGTCGGGCTCACCAACACCACCCACTTCCTGCGGTCGCTGGCCGCCGGGCAGGTGAACGTCGAAGCGACCGCACTCAGCCAGGGCCGCACCCAGCAGCTCTGGCGGGTCGACATCACCGACGACTCAGGCAGGCTCATCGCTCACGGCGAGGTACGCCTGCAGAACGTCGCCGGACGTTAAAAGCTGGCGATGGCAGCGTCGACGAGGTCACCTGCCGGGCCCGCCTCGCTGGCGCTCACGGGCACGAGCACGACCTCGTCGACAGTGTCCCGCCACTGCTCAAGCAGCCTGGGAAGGTCGCTGAGCTGTTCGGCCGCGATCGACGTCTGCGCTGGCCGGATGCCCGTCCGGCGGAAGTGCGCGGCATAAGCGGGCAGCCGGGACAGGAACGCGGCGGACCCCTCAAGTTCGGATATCTGGCTGGCGCCCACCCCGACGAGCACGTTGACATACACGCCGGGCACCGGCCGGCCGGCCGCCTGGGCCTGGTCCCTGATCTCGGCCGCCGCGGCCCGGGCGAGTTCCGGCGTCACCGTATTGAGCAGCACGCCATCCGCCTGGGTAGCAGCGAGTTCGCGCATCCGCGGCCCGAGGGCACCGACGACGATTTCGGCCTGGGTACGCGGTCCCAGGTAGCCGACGGCATCGGCCATCCGCCGCAGCGGCGCAGGCCCGGAGCCGCTGCCGATCCCGAGCCGAAGGCGGTCCGCGGGCACGTTCGCCTCCGTGAGGCGCCGCAGGATGGTCTCCGGCGGAACAGCGCTGACCGGGATGACCGCGGTCCCGAGCGTGATCCGTGACGTGGCGGCGGCCACCCTGGCCAGCTGACCGATACCGTCCTCGTCAGGAGGATGGTTGACCCAGACAGACCGGTAACCGCTCTCCTCGACCCGCTTCGCGATACTGGCGACCACCGGTTCTGGGGTACTGGTCCTGAGCTCGAACGCGAGATGCGTCACCGCAACCTCCTACCGGACGTGCTGGCCGGACGGGCTAGTCAAGGCCGGGGCGTTCGGGTCCGCTGAGCACACGTCGCCGAAGATCGTTCCGAATGTTGTTGCCGAGCTTTCTGGTCTCCCGGCCGTTCAGGATGGCGCCTGCGGCGGCGCCGGTCAGCAGCGGGCCGAGGGAGAAGGCGCTGCGGCCTGCCCGGGCGGCGAGGCGCCGGCGAAGCAGCCGCGTCAGCGGGGAACCGGCCGCGAAGATCACCCCGCCGGGAATCATCGAAACGCCGCGCCGGTGCGCCCACGCCGCGACGTAGGCGCTCATCCGCTCCGGGAACTTCCCGGTCGCCGGCGTCCCGTACGCTTCGTGGAGTTCGGCCACGAGCTTGATCTCGATCCCGACTACGAGCAGCGTCTCCGCCACCACCTCGGCGGGGAAGGCGGGCAGGACGGGCAGCACCGACACCACCCCGGCCGCTCCGCCGGCCGCGGCGGACGCGTGGGCCGCGCCCTCGATCAGCGCGTCGGCGATCTCGTCGGGCGTCTTGCCGGGGAACTGTGCCTGCAGCGCCGCCTGGTCACGCACCCGCAGCCGCGGCGCCATCGTGATCACCTGAGCCACCAGGTAGCCGGTGCCCGCATTCGCTCGCCGCCGCACCGCCGATCGTCCCGTCCCCGCGCCCTTGCGCACCACGCGCGTGCCGCGGCCGGCCGCGCGCGCACCCGAGCTGGCGGCCTTTGCGAACGAGCTCACCAGCCTGCGCCGCTCTTGCGGTTGCTCCGCCTCGGTGACATCGGCCGCCACCTGGGCCGCGCGGAGCGAGATATCGGTTTCGGGTTCAGTCATGGCCTTCCCCTACCCGCCATCGCCGCCTACCCACCTGCCCCGTTCGACTAAGTGGGACGGCTTCTTCGACAGGTTCAGTTGGGGTTGTACGGAGTATTTCGCAGGTCCGGGGCCGGCCGGGAGGTGGTCGTCCGCAGCATGGCGGTTTCCCTGGACAGCAGGGCCCGCTGCATGTTCAGCCGTCGCAGCGTGTCGGGCTCGCCCAGCAGGCCCTGCCGTTCCGTCAGATCGATGATCATGGCGGCGGCGACAATGAACGAGAGCAGCGTCGGCTCATCCGGAAGTTCCTCGATCCTGACGGTGGCCCCGCCCCATTCGGTCAGGGCGTCCAGGTAGCCGCGGAACGCGGTCTGCACCGTGCGCACGACAGGCGCCGCCGCGACCTGGTCGGTCACGTCGTCGTCGAGCACCTCGACCTCGCCCTGGAGGTAGGGCCGCGTCTCGTCCAGGCTGACCAGCTTGAACCGCTGAGTGCCGACGGTGATGAGGTCGAAGCGGCCGTCTGCGTGCTGCTCGACACGGCGCAGCGTCGCGATGCAGCCGACCTCGTACAGCGAGTGCACACCGTCGATGCCGGTCTCGCGGCCCTTGCGGATCGCGATGACGCCGAACCTGCGCGGGTCCGGCCCGTCAAGCAGGTCGCGAACGAGTTGCCGGTACCGCTCCTCGAAGATGTGCAGCGGCAGGAGCATCCCAGGGTAAAGCACCGCTCCGAGCGGAAACAACGGCAGCATCTCGCTCATACCCTGACACTACGCGCTCGCCGGGCGCCGAGTGGGCGCGCTGTGCCGTTACGGAATGAGGACGACCTTGCCGCCGATATGGCCCTGCTCAAGCAGGCGATAGGCCTCCTGGACCTGGCTCAGCGGGAACGTCCCGGCGATCGGGACCTCCAGCTTGCCGTCCACGATCAGCCCGGCGAGCTCGGCCAGCACGCTGGCGCTGGCGCCGGCCGCGTTGCCCTCGGCCTTGACCCCGTACTTCTCCACCGCGTCGAACCTGGCGATCGTGTCGATCCGGGAAGGCTCCACGCCAAGGGAGAGCGCGAGCTCGATGTAGTCCCCGCCGACGGTGTCGATGAACGCGTCCACCTTGCCGGTGACCTGCCGGATCCGGTCGGCTACCCCGTCGCCGTAGGTCACGGGGATCACCCCGTGTCCGGTCAGCCAGTCGTGGTGCACCTCGCTGGCCAGCCCGACCACGGTCGCGCCGGCCAGCCTGGCCAGCTGGACGGCGATGGAACCGACCCCGCCGGCCGCGCCGGAGACCACCACGGTATCGCCCTCGGTCAGCGTGACCGCCCGCACCGCAGCGTACGCGGTAGCCCCGGCCACGAACAGCGCCCCGGCGACCTCCCAGGGCAGGCCGGCCGGCTTGGCCGTCAGGTTCTGCGCCTCGACCACCACGTACTCGGCCTGACTGGCGCGGTTGTCCGTGTAGCCGATCACTTCGTCACCGGCGGAGAAGCCGGTCACGCCGGGACCGGTCTTCGCCACCAGGCCGGCCAGGTCGCTGCCCTGACCCGAAGGAAACGTGGCAGGCCACCTGGAGTGCAGCAAGCCATCGCGGATCTTGGCCTCGCCCGGGTTGATACCGGCCGCCTTAACGTGGACCAGCACCTGGCCCGGCCCTGGCTCCGGCGTGGACACGTCCGCCACCTTCAGGACGTCAACTCCGCCGTACTCCTCGAATCGCACTGCCTTCATGAGCATGCCTGCTTCCTATTCATTGCTCATTGCTGAGCATTTCAGGATATTTCGCTCTCCGCCCCTGGCTGCTGGGCTGGAGTCCTGGGCCGGCAGTCTGGCCCGGTGGCGATCGGTCCGTTCCTGCAGGATCTGCTTGACCCGCCAATGCGGGGTGTGCAGGGTGATGTCGGGGTCACTTGCCCTGTGCAGGATGGTTATCGCAGCGGCATGGTCGGCGTCCCACACAACCCCGCCGGGGCAGTGAAGCCGGTCCCCCTTCCGGACACCCAGGGTGCCCGTAGAGGGATCGGTTTGTGAGGTGTAGGCCGCGTTGACCAGCACGAGCGCAGAACCTCTGCGCTCCGACACGCTTTGCAATGCTTGCGCCGTCAGCCCTTTGGTCCAGAGCGTGAGACGGCGGTTCATGTTCTTCCCGAAGTTCCGCCCGGCGAACGGCCGGGCCAGGTCCTCCGCGACCACCGTCGCAGCCTTGTCCGTCACCGCGTGGACCGCTTCGTACGTGACTGTCCGCACCAGCGCCTCGAACCTACGGCGCACGCGGGTTTTCTTGACGGTGCCGAGGTTGTTCCGGCGGATCCGGTCTGCTTTCGCGTTGTCACCGCGTTTCGCGGCCCTGGCCGCGACAGCGCGGATCTTCGCCCGCCGCCGGTTCTTGACCTTTAGCCGGTCCGACTCCGCCGCCAGCAGCACACCCAGCCCCAGGCCGTGACGGTCACCGTCAGAATCGGTCAGCACCTCGGTGAAACCCTTGTCCACGCCGATGCTCCGGTCACCGTGCGGTCGCCTGGAGGATTTCAGCGCGGCCCCGCGGACCTGGTAGTGCACCTCGACCCGGCTGTCGCGCAGGATCACCCGCAAGGTCCCGGACGGTGCGACGGTGGTGTTCAACGGGACCTTGACGGTCTGCCGGGGAAGCAGCCCGGGGACAGCCAGCCACACGTCGCCGCCCTCAGCGAGGGTGAAGGTGCGTACGTTGTCGGCGCGGATAATGATCTGGTTCATCACGTGGCTGTGGCCGCGCCGCCAGTGTTTGCGCATCATCCTCGACAGGTACGGGTCGGCGGCCCACGTGCCGGCTTTCAGCGCGGCGCACAACCGTTTCCGTTCGGCCTCATCGCTGGTCCGGCGGAAGATGGCGCGGCGGACCTTGACCGCCGCCGCCTCGCGGCACGCCCGGATATCAGCCATCGCGTCGCGGACGGTTTCCTTCCACGCGTTCGCGAGAACCCCAAACTCAGTGTGACCGTCCGCCAGCCACGCGTCTCGGACCTGCCGGTCCGTCAGCCCCGCGCCGGCGACGGACCCGTACCGCTGCCATACCTCCGCCCGGACCCGCCCGAGGCGCCCGGCCTGCTCTGCCAGCTCGGCGAGTTTCCCCTTGTTCAGCTGCCGGGAGTACGCAATACGGGTGACCTTCACGACGGGCCGCCTGGCAACTCGTCCCTCAGCGTCTTCTCGTACCGTCGCAGCCCGTCCAGGCGGCAGGAGAACGTGTGCACGATCGCCAGCAGGTCTTCGATCAGTTCCTGTTGGGGGGACAGCGATTCCTGGTTCGCCACGATGATCTCGCAGCCGCCCCTGGCGGCGACGTGTTCCAGGTAGTCGAACCCGAACCGGGCCAGCCGATCCTTGTGCGCGACGACCAGGGTGGCGACCTGGCCCCGGTCGATGTCGTCCATCAGCGTCAGGAACTTGCGGCGCCGCAGGTTCATCCCGCCGCCGGTCTCCTGGATCACCTCGTCCACCGCCAAGCCCCGGGCGAGGCAGAACTGGCTCATCGCCGTGACCTGCGCGGCGAACTCACCGATCCGATAAAAACTACCCATAGCGCATAGCTAGCGTAGATGTGGCTAGGAAATTAAGCACCAGTCGCATGCTCCTCCGTCTCCCAAGTAAATCTAACCGCGAGACGTCGCCCGCTATGTCCGTGCCGGAGCGGCTAACCGACGAGAACTCATGGGAGAGTCGGCACTGCTCCAGGTAACCCGGGGCGGCCTTGCGGCCGGGGTGCTAGTGGGAGTGCTGTTCGACGGCGAGGTTCCACACGTACCGGGTCTGGGCGCAGTGGTCCCACAGCACCGCTTTCTGGGCGGGGGTGGGGAGGAGCCGGTATCGGGACATGCGAACACACTATCGGGTATCGCCGACATTTCCGGGGAGGTGAAGCGGAGTTTCCGCCTCGGCCTGGAGACCGGGGTCTCCACGCCGCGATCCTGATGACCTGACGCCGCGCTAGTGTTCGATAGTGGCCGAACACTGGGACCGCCGCCGCGGGCCAACACCGCAACGCGAGGCGCGGGTCGCGAGCGGCCTGGCCGAACTCGACCGGTGGCTGTGCGATCAGGTCCGCCAGGGCCTCGCCGCCAGCCAGCAGGCCGGCTACCGGCACTGGGACGACATCGCCGCCCGGATGGTCGACGCGCAGGCGCCTGGCCTGGCCGAGCGCCTGCGCGCGCTCGCCGCGGTACCGCATTCGGGTCCCGGCTGGGAGGGCAGGCTGCTGGAGGAGTACGCGCTGCTCCGCCTGCTCGCCGTCGCCTATCGCGAGCAGGCCGCGCTGCCGGCGCCTCTCCGCGACACCGTCCGGTCCCGGATCGGGTTTACCGTCCGCCAGGCCGACGTGCTGGCCGCCGGCCGACCGGTCAGGGACCACTGGCAGGTGCTGGCCCAGCGGGATCTCGACCAGGAGCGGCTACGGGTCCGCCGGGTGTGGCTGCGCGGCCGCACCAGCGGCCGGTACGCGCTCGTGCTCAGCTTCGCCGCCGCCGGGCAGTCGCTGGACGACTCGCTCACCGTCGGCACCGGGGCCGACGCGGAGCTGGTCTTCTACCCGGCCGCCATCCCGATGCGCGCGCTCGTCGCGACCTCCCGCGATAAGTTCCGGCCGGACCCGCCTCCCGGCGAGGAGGTAAACGGGGTGCAGGGGGTGCAGGGGGTGGCGGAGCTGCTGGCCTCGTGGGCCAAGGCGCTCGGTGAGGATCCCTGGCTGGACAGCTGGCCCGCCGTCCTGACCGCGACCCCCGCCCGGTCGCCGGGCCCCTGCCTGTTCGATGCGAGCGGCGACGCCCTGCCGCTGCACCCGGGCGCGGGCGACTGCTGGACCCTGTTCGCGCTCTCCGGCGGCCGCCCGCTGACGGTGGCGGGCGAGTGGACGCCGCGCGGCCTGTGGCCGCTGACCGCCTGGGACGAGGGCGGGATGGCGGTACCGCTGTGAGCGCGTGGCAGGACCTGGTCACCGCGAGTCTTATCGGCACAGAACGGGCCCCGGTTCCCCCGGTCCGGATTCCTGGCTGGCCCGCCACGGACAACCTCGCAACCGATGACCACGGCGCAGCCAAGTTCACCCAGAGCAGCCCTCCCGACCAGGCGTCGGTGCTGCTTGATCCGGCCGAGACGCTGCTCGATCAGGCCGTGTTGCTGACGGCCGCCCGGCGGGCAGGCAGGCCGGCCGGGCACGCCGAGCCGCTGCCGGCGGCCGGGCCGGATCCGCGGCCCCTCGTGAGCCCGGCCGCCGGCGACCGCCTGGCCTGGATGCTCCGCGGAGAGAATCCTGACCTGCTGACCGAATGGCTCGCCGCGGCGGTGGCCCGCGGCTTGCGGGTTCCGGCCCAGCTGCTGCCCGGGTTGCTTGACCGGGCCCGGCGGGTCTCGCCGGCGGATCCTGAGTTGCAGCGCCTGGCGGCCGCGGCCGGCGGCCCGCGGGCCCGGTGGCTGGCCGGACTCAACGCGGAGTGGACGTTCGCGGCGGCGGACACCCCGGCCGGCGACGACGCCTGGCGGCTGGGTGACGCCGGCCAGCGGCGTGCCTATCTGACCGCCCTCCGCGCCGCCGATCCCGGCCGCGCCCGGGATATGATCACCGCCGGCTGGGACGCGGCAGGCGCAGCGGAGCGGGCCATGTTCCTGTCAGCCCTGGCCGCCGGCCCGGCTCTGCGCCCCGCGGATGAACCGCTGCTCGAAGCCGCGCTCAGCGACCGCGCCGACGAGGTGCGCAGCCGGGCCGCGTACCTGCTGGCCAGCCTGCCCGGATCGGCCCTCGGGCGGCGGATGGCCGGACGCGGCCTGCGTGGCCTGCGCCTCGAAGCAGGACCCCGAGGTCCCCGCCTGATCGCCAGCCCTCTGGCCGAGTGCGACGCTTCGATGCGGCGGGACGGCATTGCCCCCGGGCCTGCTGCGGGACGCTCGCAGCTCGCCGACCGGACTCGCCTCATGCTCGAGGTGGTCGCCCGGACCCCGCTGCCCACCTGGACGGACGCATTTGCGCTTGGGCCGGCCGCCATCCTCGCCGTACCGTCAGGTGACTGGGCACCGGTGCTGTTCGTCGGCTGGTCACGGGCCGCGATCGCACAGCGGAACCAGGACTGGGCGGCCGCGCTGATCAGCGAGGCCCTCACCGGGCGGCCCCCGGCTACGCCCGCCGAGAACCTGGCCCTGAGCCGGCTGGCCCGCCGGGCCGACCCGGCCCTCGGCGCACCGGATGTTCTGGCCGGGCCGGAGCCCGGCGCGCCGCTGGCCGTCCGGGCCGCGATCAGGGTGCTGCGGTTTCGCTACGACATGCTGAAGGAGCTGGACGTTGACCACAGCCACGGCTGAGAACCCCGGGGACCGTGGAACCGAAGCGGTCCTGCGTCCGCACGCGGAGCAGGAGTACCAGGCCGAGTTGTCCGTGCTGGCCGTCACCGACGACCGGCCGCGGCCGCCGGGCTGGCGGCTGTCGCCCTGGGCGGTGACCACCTACCTGCTGGGCGGCCGCGCCGACGACGGTACCGAGATCACGCCGAAGTACGTGGGCTCACGCCGCCTCATCGAGGTCGCCGTGGCCACGCTGGCCACGGACCGGGCCCTGCTGCTGCTCGGCGTGCCGGGGACGGCGAAGACGTGGCTGTCCGAGCATCTGGCCGCGGCGGTGTCGGGCGACTCGACCCTGATGGTGCAGGGCACCGCGGGGACCGCGGAGGAAGCGGTCAGGTACGGCTGGAACTACGCTCGGCTGATCGCCGAGGGACCGTCACGGGCCGCGATGGTACCCAGTCCGGTGATGCGCGCGATGGCCGGCGGCCAGATCGCGCGGGTCGAGGAGCTGACCCGGATGCCCTCGGACGTGCAGGACGCGCTGATCACCATCTTGTCCGAGAAGACGCTGCCGATCCCGGAGCTCGAAGGCGAGCTGCAGGCGGTCAGGGGCTTCAACGTCATCGCCACCGCCAACGACCGGGACCGCGGCGTCAACGAGCTGTCCAGCGCGCTGCGCCGGCGGTTCAACACCGTAGTACTCCCGGTACCGGCCTCCGCCGAGCAGGAGGTGGACATCGTCACCCGCCGGGTCGCCCAGCTCGGCCGCTCGATCGGCCTGCCGGATGTCCCGCACGGAGCCGAGGAGATCAAGCGCGTCGTCATCGTCTTCCGCGAGCTGCGCCAGGGCGTCACCGAAGACGGCCGCGCCAAGGTCAAGTCGCCGAGCGCGACCCTGTCCACCGCCGAGGCGATCTCCGTGATCACCAGCGGCCTCGCCCTGGCCGCGCACTTCGGTGATGGCGTGCTGCGTCCCGCCGACATCGCCGGCGGCATCACCGGTGCCGTGGTCCAAGATCCCGTCTCGGACCGGGCGGTGTGGCAGGAGTACCTGGAGACCGTGGTCCGGGAGCGTGAAGACTGGAGCGCTTTCTACCGGGCCTGCCGCGAAGCCGCCGGGTGAGGAGATCGTGATTGAGCTGTACGGGGTGCGGCATCACGGGCCGGGGTCGGCGCGGGCGGTGCGGACGGCGCTCATGGAGCAGGAGCCCGACGTGGTGCTGATCGAGGGGCCACCGGAGGCGGACGGGCTGGTGGAACTGGCGGCGGATCCGGAAATGCGCCCGCCGGTGGCACTGCTGGGATATGTGGCCGGGGAGTCGAGCCAGGCGGCGTTCTGGCCGTTCGCGGTGTTCTCGCCGGAATGGCAGGCGATGCGGTACGCCCTCGGCGCGGGGATTCCGGTCCGGTTCTGTGACCTGCCGGCCGCCCATCAGCTAGCGATGGCCGACGGCAGGAGGGAGGGTCCGCGGTCGCGAGTCGATCCCGTCGGGGAGCTGGCCTCGGCGGCCGGGTACGACGACCCAGAGCGCTGGTGGGAGGACGTGGTCGAGCACGTCCCTGGACCGGCGGTCTTCGGTGCCCTGGCCGAAGCTATCGGGATCCTGCGCGAGCAGACCGGCGAACCCGACCGGCGCGACGCGGTCCGCGAGGCGTACATGCGCAAGGTGCTGCGCAAGACCATGAAGGACGGCTACCAGCGGATCGCCGTGGTCTGCGGCGCCTGGCATGTCCCAGCCCTGCAAAGCCTCCCGGCCGCCGCGGCGGACGACCGGCTGCTGCGCGGTCTGCCGAAGGTGAAGGCCACCCTGACCTGGGTGCCGTGGACCTACGGGCGGCTGTCCTACAGCTCGGGCTACGGCGCGGGGATCCGCTCCCCCGGATGGTATGACCACCTGTTCTCCTCCGCCGGGCAGCCCATCGAACGGTGGCTGGCCAAGGCCGCCGCGGTGCTGCGCGAGGAGGGTATCGGCGTGTCGGCGGCGCACGTGATCGAGGCCGTCCGGCTGGCCGACGCGCTCGCCGCGCTGCGCGGACGGCCGCTCGCGGGCCTGGAGGAGGTCACCGAGTCGGCCCGAGCGGTGCTGTGCGAGGGCAGTGACCTGCTGACCGCGCTGATCCAGCGCCGGCTCGTGGTCGGCGAGCGGCTCGGCGCGGTCCCGGCCGCGACCCCCATGGTGCCGCTGCAGCGAGACCTGCACGACCGGCAGCGCCGCCTCCGGCTGCGGCCCGAGGCGTCGCCGCGTGACTATGACCTAGACCTGCGCAAGCCCAATGACCTGGCCCGCAGCCACCTGCTGCACCGCCTGGCCCTGCTCGGTGTCCGCTGGGGAACGCAGCGGCAAGGCCGGACGCGGAACATCGGGACGTTCCGTGAGACGTGGGAGCTGACCTGGCGGCCCGAGCTCGACCTGGCCTTGATCGAGGCGAGCATGTGGGGCAGCACGGTGGCGGCCGCGGCCACTCAGCGGGCCCGGCTGCTGGCGGCCGGAGCCTCCGGGTCCTCGGCCCTGGAGGAGCTCACGACGCTGGTCGAGCGGTGCCTGCTGGCCGACCTCGGCGACGCCCTGCCGGCCGTGCTCGCGGCGGTCAGGGCCCGTGCCGCTCTTGATACCGACGTGGCCCACCTGATGGCGGCGCTGCCGGCCCTGGTCCGGGCGGCCAGGTACGGTGACGTGCGGGGCACCGACCCGGCCCGGCTCGGCGAGGTGGCGATCGAGCTGATAACGCGGATCTGCGCCGGCCTCCCGGCCGCCCTGGCGTCCCTGGACGAGGCGGCCGAACGAGCCATGCGGGACCGCGTCGACGCCGTCCATTCGGCCACCGGGCTGCTCGCCGACGGTGAGAGCCGCGAGCGCTGGCTGGACACGCTGGCGCGACTGCTCCCCCGCTGCCCGCCTCTGATGTCCGGCCGCCTGACCAGGCTGCTGCTCGACGCGGGGCGTCTCGCCACGGACGAGGCATCAGCGCGGATGTCCCGCGAGCTGTCCGCCGCCGCCCCGGCCGCGTCGGCCGCGGGCTGGGCCGAGGGATTCCTGGCCGGAAGCGGGCTGCTGCTCGTGCACGACGATAAGCTGCTCGTCCTGGTCGACGGGTGGCTGGCCGGGTTGAGCGAGGACGTCTTCGCCGCGGTCCTGCCTGCGCTGCGGCGGGCCTTCGGCGGGTTCGCGCCGCCCGAGCGAAGGGCGATCGGGGAGAAGGCGGGGCGAATAGTGAAGGGGGACGGGGGGGTGGGTGGGAGCGGGGTACCGGCGGCCGCCGCCGCGCCCGATGACGAGCTGGACGAGGACCGGGCGGCCATCGCGGTCCGGGCGGTCGCGGCCATCCTCGGGCTTCGGTTCGCCTCCCGTCGGGCGGCGGCGTCATGACCACCGGTCCCCAGGAGCGGATGCGCCGCTGGCGGCTGATCCTCGGGGGTGCCGACGATGGCACAGGTGCCTCGCTCGGCGGCGACGACGCGCGCATCGACGCGGCGCTCAGCGCCCTGTACGACTCCGATGCTGACCAGGGCAGCGGTTCTCAGACCGGCCGGCGGCGCGGGTCAGGGCTGGCGGCGTCGGCCCCGCGGGTGGCCCGCTGGCTCGGCGATATCCGGGCGTTTTTCCCGGTCAGCGTGGTTCAGGTGATGCAGAAGGACGCGATCGAGCGGGTTGGCCTGACCCGGCTGCTGGTCGAGCCCGAGATGCTCGACGCGGTCGAGCCCGACGTGCACCTGGTGGGCACGTTGCTCTCGCTGAGCCGGGTCATACCTGAGCAGGCGCGGGAATCGGCGCGTGCCGTCGTGCGCACCGTAACCACGGACCTGGAGCGCCGGCTGGCCCAGCGGACCCGGTCGGCGGTGGCCGGAGCGCTGAACCGGGCGAGCCGGACGAGCAGGCCCAGGCGTCACGCCGACATCGACTGGGACCGGACGATCCGCGCGAACCTGCGGAACTATCTGCCGCGGCAGCGGACGATCGTGCCGGAACGGCTGATCGGCTACGCCAGGAAGCAGCAGGCGGTGGCGCGCGATGTCATCATCTGCCTGGACCAGAGCGGCTCGATGGCCTCCTCCGTGGTCTACGCCGGGGTGTTCGGGGCGGTGCTCGCCTCCATCCGGTCGCTGCGCACATCGGTGGTCGCCTTCGATACCTCGGTGGTGGACCTGACCGACGAGCTCAGCGACCCGGTCGACGTGCTGTTCGGCACCCAGATCGGCGGCGGCACCGACGTCAACCGGGCCGTCGGCTACTGCCAGCAGCTGATCACGCGTCCGGCTAGCACGATCTTCGTCCTGGTCAGCGACCTGTACGAGGGCGGTGACCGGGACGAGATGCTGCACCGGATCGGGGATATGGTCGCCGCCGGGACGCAGGTTATCGCCCTGCTCGCGCTGTCCGACGACGGCGCACCCGGTTTCGACCACGACAACGCCGCCGCCCTCGCCGAGCTGGGCGTCCCGGCGTTCGCGTGCACGCCCGACTCGTTCCCGGACCTGATGGCCGCCGCCATCGAACGCCGCGACATCGCCGAGTGGGCGCACCGCCACCCGCCCATGCCGCCATCCGCCTGATTTATCCGCTTTGACCGGACCGCGGAACCCATGGCTGTGACAGCCTGACCGCTCTTTGGTGCACGATGTCACTTTCATGCCTTCCAGACGGTCGTGAGAGGCGAGCCGGAACCAATGGATACGGGAACCTGCCTGCCCTTCGAGCACGATGAAACTTCCCAGTCACTCCGGAGCCGCCGGGGAAGCGAGATGTGCGGCGCAACGTCGCGTCGGCACGTGGCCGGCTTGTCGCCGCTTTATCGGCGGTCCGCATAGCGGCAGGTTTCCCGCAGTGGCGTGATGACCCGTAACGTTGCCGGAACGGTTCAGGCGTAGCGTCATGTTCTGTGCGGATGGCACAGTCACCAGGCGTGCGGACGCGTGAGCCGATAGCGCGGCCACGTCTGGCGCTGCCCGCATTCGCGTCGGCGATCGCGCTGCTGGCCCTGCTGCTCGCCGTGGCGCTGATGCCGCTGTCGGTGCTGGCCCGGCAGAACGTGGCCTCGAACGCGGGCCAGGTGGTCACCTACCTGGCCATCACGACGACCGGTCTGGTCGTTGCACGGCGCCAGCCGCGCAACCCGATCGGCTGGCTCCTGATTGGCATCCCAGTCGGCGTGCTGCTCAACAAAGACAGCCAGGCGTACGCCTGGCTGGTCTACCGGTCCGGGCAGCGCCTGCCGTTCGGCTCGGCGGCGCTGCTGCTCAACATGGCCTGGATCGTCCTTTTCGTGGCATTCCCGCTGGTAATCCTGCTGTTCCCGGAGGGCAAGCTGCCCGCTCCCGGCTGGCGCTGGGCGATGTGGGCTTACCTGACCGCCGTGGCCGGTCTGCTGGCGAGTGGTTGCGTCGCCACGGTAAGCGTCATCGCCTCGCACGACGTGCGCGTTGACTCCGGAGGCGGCCTGGCCGCGGTCGACGATCCGGCGGGCCGGACGGCCTGGCTGTCTACGGTCCTCACGCTGATGATCCCGATCCTCCTGGCGTTCTGGCTGGTCTTCGCGGGGCGGCTGGTGCTGACCTGGCGGCGCGCGGCGAGGGGTCAGGGGAAGGCCGGTCAGGAGCGGCGTCAGCAGCTGAAATGGCTTATGACCGGGTCGCTTGCCGCCCTCGGTGCCGGAGCCATCGACAGCATCATCTCGGCGCTCGACCCTCACGCGTCAGCAGCCGTTCAGGAGATGAGCAGCCTGCTCAACGACGCTGGGCTGGTGGCGTTCGCGGTGTGCGTCGGCATGGCGATCCTGCGCTACCGGCTGTATGAGATCGACCGCATCATCTCGCGGACGCTGTCCTACACGATCGTGACCGGCCTGCTGATCGGGGTATACGCGGGAATGGTGCTGCTGGCTACCCGGGTGCTGTCGGTGAACTCGCCGGTAGCGGTGGCCGCATCGACGCTGGCCGCCGTGGCCTTGTTCACCCCGCTGCGGCGCCGGGTGCAAAAGGCGGTGGACCGCCGGTTCAATCGGGCCCGGTATGACACCGAAGCCACGGTGGCCGCGTTCACGGCCCGCCTGAAGGACGCCGTGGACCTGGACCGGGTCCGGGATGACCTGGCCGGTACCGTGCACCAGGCTCTGGAACCCGCTCACGTCTCGGTATGGATCAGCCATCGGGACTCGCCTTGACCCACTGCCGCTCTCGGATGGCGCCACGAGTAGCCGGTACTGCTACCGGGATGTCAGAGCGGGTACGTGGCCTCGATTACCAACCGGCGGGCTGAGCTGGCCAGACCATTGTGGGATTTACCAAAGACCTCTCTTCCGGGTAGCAAGCCATGTTCACTGGTTCCGGGCGACCCACCGCAGGCGCATCATCCCAGGCAGGAGGGGCCGGGACCGGAACCGCTGTGCGGCCGGCATGCGGCCGGCGCCGATAATCCAGATGTTCATCGCGGCTGCCATGGCGGCGTTCGGGTACCTCAAGGGCCGCGGCGTTGTTCGTGGACGCAAGATCACCTGCGGCCAGCGCAGAACGAGGCAACTGAGCGGTAGGCAGGACCGTCTCAGAGCTATGAGGACCTTGGCGGTTGCCGTCGCTAGCGTCTCCGGGCAGATGGGTCGCTTTGCCGGAGCTTTTGCCGTGGGGCCGGGAGTCGATGTAGGGAACCGCGGTGGGCGGCGACTGGGAGGCGGGGCTCGGTGAAAAGGGCCTGGTGGGGGCTCGTAGCGGTCACCGTTGTCGCCACGGCGTGCACCTCGGCGCACCGCACCGGCGCCGCCGTGACAGCAACGACCAGCCTGTCGGCGCCAACCTCCGGCTCGGCGACATCGGCCTCCTCAACCACGACACGCGGGCCCTGGATCACGGCGCCCGCCACGTCACCCAGCCCCTCGCCACCAGCGGCTGCGGCATCGACGGTCGTGAGGAAGTTCAACCCGTGGACCGCCTCAGGGACGCCGGGCCCGAACGTCTATGTCTCGGGCAGGCTATCCAGCGCCACGCAGCAAAGTCCCCAGCCGGGCGCGCCGCCGCCCAATCCCTGCTATGGGCCGTCGATCGCAGACCCCGGCAACCAGAACGCCTGGCGTTGCCTTACGACAGCCGGCATCTACGACCCTTGTTTCGCCCCGCCCGGCCGGGCGCACGTCAGGGAGCTTCTGTGCGGCCGGGATCCCTGGTCGGCCTTCCTTCTGCTCTCGCTGAGCCCGCCCCTGCCAGGCAGCTCGACCGGCTTCGTCCCCCGGGCAGCATTTCCCTGGGTGCTGATCCTCTCCAACGGGGAGCTATGTCAGGTGATCCAGGGCACGGGCGAAGTGTCCGGCCGTATCGTTCTCAATTACGGATGCGACGACGGCTACGCCACCGGGCCCAGCATGACCTCCGAGCCCTGGACAGTCACATACCTGCCCACCGGGACCAACACGCCCGCCAGCCTCACCGTCATCGCAGCCTGGGAATGAGACTGCCTCGTCGCATCGACGGGGAGTCCGACGGATGTCCTCGGACCCGGGCTCGTTCCCTATGCTCGTGGCGACGTGTTACAGCACGAACATAGCCTCGATCACCAGGCGGCGGGATGAGCTGGACGGAGCGTTGTGGAATTCATCAAAGACGCCTCTTCCGGGTACGTTGTCGCAGCCACGTGGTTCCGGGCGACCCCCGCAGGCGCATCATCCCAGGCAGGAGGGGTACCGGGCCGGAACCGCGGCGCGCAGTGCCCACACGCGGGCGGGTCGCTGTACGGCTGATGTATGCCTTTTGCGTGGGCGAGGTATGCCGCGGCCGGGCTGAGCCGTAACGTTCCCGGAACGATCCGGGCATAGCGTTGCGTTCTGTGGGGAAGGCGCAGGCCACAGGTACGCAGGCACCGGAGATGACAGTTGTCACGGGCCGCCGCATCCGGCTGGCGTCACCGACGACCGCGCTGGTCCTCGGCGGCCTGGTGCTGGCATTGATAATCGCCGATGTCCCCCTGGCGGGCCTCGCGCGCCAGGGCCTGAACGCCAGCGGCGGCTCGCTGCCGGTCTGGGTCTCGGCTCCCTTCGCGGTGGTGGGCTTCGTGCTGGCCTGGCGCAAGCCGGGCAACCCGCTCGGCTGGATCATCCTGGGTACGGCGGTTTTGATCGCCCTCAGCGAGGATGCCAGTTACTACACGGTGGCTGACTACCGGCTCCGGCATGGCGGGCTGCCGCTGGGCTGGGTGGCGTTGCTCGCGCAGCCCGGCTGGGCACCGGGGATCGTGCTGTTCGGGCTGACTGTGCTGCTCTTCCCGGACGGCAGGCCGGCCGTCACCGCGGCTGCGGTGGGTGGTGTGGGTCTATGCCGCGACGGGCGTGCTGTGGATAGCCAGGCGCCGCCGCTCTCACGGTGGGTGCCGTCATCGGCCACCACACCGAGGTGGATTCCGCCGGGAACCTGCTGCTGCTTGGCAATGGCATCCAAGCCCCCTTCTGGTGGAAACTACTGTCGAACGTGTTCTTGGTGCTCGGGGTGGCCGGCTGGCTGGTGTCGATCGCTGCCCAGGTGCTCAGTTACCGGCGCTCGACGGGGGACCGCCGCCAGCAGCTGAAATGGCTGATGTGCGGGTCAGCTGTCGCCTTGATTGCCATCGTGGCCGGGTCCACCGGCTTGGCCGGTACGGTCGGGGGCGTCGGTGTGTTGGGGTTCCTCGCGCTCCCGCTGAGCATCGGGGTAGCCGTCCTGCGGTACGGACTGTTCGAGATCGACCGGATCATCTCCCGGACGCTGGCGTATGCCATCGTCACAGGTTTGCTGGTGGGGGTGTATGCGGGGATCGTGCTGCTGTCCACCGACGTGCTGACGCTTACCTCGTCGGCGGCGGTGGCGGCCTCGACGCTGGCCGCCGCGGCGCTGTTCAATCCGCTGCGACGGCGGGTGCAGCGGGTGGTGGACCGGCGGTTCAGCCGGGCCCGGTATGACGGCGAACAGACCGTGGCAGCGTTCGCGGTCCGCTTGAAGGACGCCGTGGACCTGGACTGGGTCCGGGATGATCTGGCCAGTGTCGTGCAGAAGGCCCTGGAGCCCGCCCATGTCTCGGTGTGGATGAACGAACGCGAGTAAGGCCGGGAGAGTCCTGCCTTCCCGTCGTTCTCGCAGGCCAGGCCCTTGGGACCCGTGTGCCGGGTCAACGGGTCGATATAGCCAGCCGCGCCAGCGGTGCCCGTAAGGGCGCCCTTAGCAGCGGGTGGCGTTTAGGGATCGATGCCGAGGGCGCTGAAACGCTCGGCCAGGTCCTCCACCCACTGTGATGGTGTCCGGTGATCTCCCAGCAGGAGGCCGGCTTCGCTGCGCCACAGCACATCGCCAAGGGCGTGGCGCAGATGCCAGGCCATCACCCGTTCGGTCGACAGCTGCCGTCCGGTGACCTGCTGGTAATGGCGCATGACCGCGGTCAGCAGCTCCAGGCCGGGTCCCATTCCCGGACCGGGAAAGCCGCGCAGCTCGTATTCGGGCTCGGCGGA
>Ga0302325_10002409_pt1 | contig 45476 bp, 32 predicted proteins | sample Palsa_T0_2_FD_201948 | JGI IMG/M metagenome (GOLD analysis project Ga0302325, IMG submission 201948) | Peat permafrost microbial communities from Stordalen Mire near Abisko, Sweden - Palsa_T0_2 | ecosystem: Environmental > Terrestrial > Soil > Palsa > Peat permafrost | place: Sweden: Abisko...
TTGGGATCCGAAAGACCGCAAGAGTTACGCCGGCTCGGACGAACACTGGAATTCGGCGGTGCACGCGCTCGAAAACGCTTTGCAGCGGAAAGCCATACCCTATCGAAAGGTTCCTGGCGAAGCTGCCTTTTACGGGCCCAAGATCGACATCAAGCTGGTCGATGTATTGGGGAGGCTCTGGCAGCTATCGACGGTGCAGTTCGACTTCAACCTGCCGGCTCGCTTTGAGTTGGAATATGTGGGCGAAGACGGCGAGCGTCATCAACCTGTGATGGTGCACCGGGCTCTTTATGGCTCGGTGGAGCGCTTTTTCGGGGTCTTGATAGAGCACTATGGGGGCGCCTTTCCGCTCTGGCTGGCGCCGGTGCAGGCCGGCATCGTGCCCATCAGCGAGCGCCATCTGGCTTATGCGGAAAAGGTACAAGCAACGTTACAGAATGCCGGCCTGCGCGTAGAGGTCGATCACCGCAACGAGAAGATGGGTGCCAAGATTCGCGATTTCACGCTCCAGAAGCTGCCTTACATCCTCGTAGTAGGCGACAAGGAAGCGGAGACAGGCGGGATCAGCTTACGGGTCCGCGGCCAGGGCGATCAGGGCGCAATGTCACTGGAAGACTTCGTTACCCGGGCCCGGTCGCTGGTCGAGAGTAAGTCAACCAGTTTGTAACGGAGCAAGAATAGATATCTCGGTCTGCTGGAACAGTCACGGTTAAAAGTGAGCAGGTGTGGTGGTCTAAGGCTGGCTGCAAAAAGGTAGCGGCCTTCTGCGATGCACAATTACCAGTTTTCTCGTCACTTCAGGTGCGTCCAAAGCCGCAATGACCTTCCATTCGAATTCGGCCGCCGTTCTGATATTCGTGTCGAACCAGTTGGGTTTTTGCATGTCCGGGGTGTTGTTATTGTGGGCATCGAGGGTGCTTCCGTTCGGAGCATCCAGCACGACAAAATCAGGATGGGAACATAGAAAACCATCGCTATCCTGGATGTTCTTCGAGTAGTAACCATTGCTGCGGTAGGCCTGCATGAGATGGTAGTCGAGCACAAAGGCTCTTGGTCCCGCTAAAGCCCCGGGCCAGTCGAGCAGGAAGTAGTAGCGAGCTTCCGGATTGTGCCCGAGACGCATTAACTTCACAAAATCCTCCTGCCAGCCTGCGACGACCGGAACATCCTGAGGGAGTTCCTGCTCCAGGCGCTGCACGTCCAGAAAATCCCAACTCAGATTGATTGGACCCACGGCCAGCACAGTGAGCATCGGCGAAATCATCAGGAACGCTATGACGCCGGCCCACATCGACCGCAGCGCCCAGCGCGGACGGATATGGGTGTCTGCGCCGAGCCCGTCGGCGGAAGCAGCCAGAACGATCGCGAGGCCGATGCCACTGGGCAGGAAATATCTTGGAACGAAAACCGGCGCGACCAGGTGAGAGAGCACAAACAACACTGTTGGCGCGGATAACAGTAGGTAGGCTAACAGCAGAAGCGAACCCCTTGGGCTTGCGATGGTTCGCCAACCGGACCTCAGGATTCTTCGTACGCCGAGCACAAAAACCACCGCGAGCGGAACATAGATAACGAATTCCGCTGTGCGCCTGACAATTTGAAAACCCACCTCGAGGGAGCGACGCTTAAAGAATCTAAGCCACGATAAGGAGTCTGCGAAAAGATAGGCGGTGCGCAGGTCGGTGAGGTTTGGCATCGCAATCCAGCCGTGCGGCTTGCCCGCCGCCATGGACGATCGAATAGCAGGGAGCCAGACCATGAGTGCCAGCCAACCAGCCGCGTAAACAAAATAAAGTCTCCACCGCAGGCGACCCTTGGCCGCATCCACCAAAATCAACGCCAGCAGGATCAAGCCGCTGTAAATCAGACCCAGGACGTGGGTCAAAACCAAAGCTGCTTGAGAGAACAACGCTACCAGCAGAAGCAAGCGCGTGGGCGCCGGTCGAGCCACCAGCCGCGTGTAAAGATCAACCGTGACCGCAACGGCAAGCATGTATAGCCCGTAGAATCGGGCCTCTACGTTCTGCTCCAGTAGCACATTCGAGGTGCCCCAAAACATGAGCACTCCAAATGCGGTCGCCCACAGCCCATAAAAGCGGCGTATACTTCTCCAGCTAACCAGTAATGCCGTGCACATGGCGACGCTGGAATACAAGCGAAGTGTCAGAACGCTGGTGCCGAACGCTTTTGCCCAAAGCCATGCCGTCGTATAAAAAAGCGGCTGTCCACCGTCGGCGCCATGTTGAATGGCGTAGTACAAGTGCAGGAGAGAGTGATCGCTCACCTCTTTCCAGGTGAATATCTCATCCATCCAGACTTGTTTATGGGGCGACCACAGGACGCAAGCCGCTATTAGGAAGAGAACCGAGCAGCAGAGCAAGAGAATCTCATCTGCCGTCCTATTCTGCCCGGGAGGGCTATCAGAATCGCCGCCCGCCTCGCGCAAAGACCTCACGTGGGCCGAAGTTCTTCTCTTGCCCCGCGACTCCGCGCCTTGGGCTGGAAGGCCATGAAGTACCATTTCAGATAGTGTGGCAGCCACTTCCATAGTTTGAAGCGGGAAGTGCCCGCCGTGCGATCGCGCCAGGTAGAAGGAGTTTCGGTGATCGTATAGCCGGCAAGAAAGGCCTTCACCGTGATTTCCAGGCTCAACTCAAATCCGCCCTTACTTTCGATGCGGATGGAGCTCAACATGGCGCGATCGTAGATCTTGAACGCATTGGTCGCGTCATGGGTGGGTATCCCACGGAACCAGCACAACGTCAGCCCGGAAAGACGGGAGAGCAGTTGCTTGAACCACGGGCCTCCGATCAGCCGGCCACCTTTCATGTAACGGCTGCCAACCACGATGTGGCTGCCGGCCCGATAAAGTTCGAGCATCCTGCGAACCTGCCCCAGGTCATCCGAGAGGTCGGCCATGACCACCAGCACAGGGCCCGGGGGCGCGGCATCGAATCCTGTTCGGATCGCGCCCACGACGCCACGGCCATAAGTGTTCTTGACCAGCCTCAATCGAGTCTCGCCCTGGGCGATGATCTGCTGCGCCACCGGCAGCGTGTCGTCTCCATCAAAGTCATAGGCGACCACCGCGGTAAAGGGAAAGTCGAGGTGCTGCGTCATCTCCGACCAGAGGGCGGGGAAATTAGCTCCCTCGTTATAGACCGGAATGACTATGGTTAGCGGCCCGTCCATTACATCTCCTGTGAAAACTGGTGCGGGTGCGGCTGCGACTGCGCTTACATCTGGCCTATTTCCACTTGCTCCGCGATCCATGGAATCACCTCGTCCAATATGTCGGAGAGAGGCGTCGTTGCCTCATAGCCCAACATCTTCTTTGCCTTGCTTACGTCGGGCGCTCGCTCCTGGACATCGTACTCGTAAGCAGGGTCACTGACGTAGCGGAATGGTTTGCTGGAGCCGTGGATCTTCTTCCATATCAGCTCCGCCAGCTCGAGCACGCTCGTGCGCACCGGGGTAGAGATATTGAAATCCTGGTTCAGCGCGGCCGGGTGCTCGATACAAACACGGATCCCCCGCGCCAGATCTCCGCCATAGGTGTAGTGGCGTACCTGCTTGCCCGAACCGAGGATGTGTAATGGATCCTGCCCCTTGACCAGCTTCTGCACCAAGTCTGGGACCACGTGAGACATGGCGAGCCGTACATTGCCGCTCATGATGTCGCGGTCAGATAAGGCACGCTTCTCCCCGATGCCGACGCAATTAAAGGGCCTGACAGTGGTGTAAGGCAGCTTGTATTGTTCGAAAGCGCCCTGAACAAAATATTCGACGGCGAGCTTTTGAAAGCCGTAGGTAGAACGCGGTGGCGGGCTGCGCCGCTCCGCACCTTCCGGTGTGGGATATTCGCTGGTGCTCTCGAAGACCATGCTCGAAGAAAGCACAACGATCTTTTTGAGCTTTCGCTCCTTGTGGGCCCATATGGCGGCATCGAACGAAGAGGCGATGATGCGCTCGTTTTCTGCCAGCAAGTCGTAAGCGAACTCGTGAAAATAGGAGATGCCGCCGATCATGGCTGCTGCCGCGACAAAATGGTCGCAGTCAGAGAGCAGTTCCTTCATCAAGGAAACATCTTTGGCGTTTCCCTCGACCAGCCGGTAGCGGGGATGGGAATCGTACGACTTCTGCAGCCGCCCGTACTTGCTGAAGTTGTCGAGGCCAACAACCTCGTATCCGTTATCCAGTAGTTCCTGGATCAGGTAGCCACAAATAAAACCAGAAGCGCCAGTGACCAGTACTTTCACGATGTAGAAGGTCCCCCTGTTGCAATTTTCTGCTTGTTCGGCCAGAAGCCCCAAACGTCCACGACCACTGTGTCATCGGAGAACTGGAGATCGCGATACGCCGCATGGGGGGCTCCCAAGATGATGACGTCAGCCCGCTGCAGCACATCTTCGAGCGGCAGCAGCTTCTGGTCTTCAACATACGGATCCGTACAAAGGACTTCCTTCGCTTCTACCGTAAGCAGTTTGCGCAGCTTATAGGAAAGGCTCTCGCGCTTGTCGTCCGATTCAGACTTGAAAGCCATGCCCAGCACTGCGACCACTTTATCGCGAAGCTTCTTCTGTTGCCGTAGCTGGTTCACGATGAAGTTGGGCAAGCCCTCGTTGATCAACATGGCAGAATGGCCCAGGAAGAAGTTATTACCGGAAAATGCCGAGAGCTGTAAAGTGTCTTTCAACAGGCACGGTCCAGCGGCAAAGCCCGCCTTGGCGAAACTCTTCATGCGCGGATAGCGATGGGTGACCGCACTGTAGATGCGCTGAAAGTCAAGGCCGTAGGTCTCGGCAAGGACGTAGAACTGGTTGGAAATGGCGAAATTCATATAACGCCAGCTATTGGTGAACAGCTTGGCCAGCTCTGCCTCGAGCGGCTCCAGTTCGATCAAGTCATCATTAATGGTGGAGAACAGGGCGCGCGATCGCTGCAGCGAAACAGCGTCGAACGCAGATATTATCTGCGGGAGGGTCCGAATCTCCTCCATCGCTTTGCCCTCAGCAATCCGTTCCGGGCAAAAGGACAGGTGAATTTTGCGGCCGGAGGCCTGCAGCCGCTCGTACACCAGCTTCGTAACCCCTGGATAGACGGTGCTGCGCAACACCAGAAGCGAGTCTTCCGGCATGCGAGCGATCACTTCATCGATGCTCTTATAAAGGTCGGTGACGGTTGGATTCAGATGCTCATCTACCGGTGTGCCAAGAACCGCGATGGCAGCGTCGGAGTCACGCAGACAGGAAGGGTCCGAGGTGGCATTCAACTTGTTGCCCACAACCCGTTTGAGCTGTTCCAGTGCGTTCGTTTCCATGAAGGGCATCTGCCCTGCGTTGACCGTGTCTATTTTGGCTTGATCCCGATCGAGTAGAACGACATCCAGACCGCAATTGGCGAAGACAATGCCCAGGGGAAGACCGACGTGGCCGCAACCGCCGATAACTACAACCTTTTTCGGTTTCTGCATGAACTTCTTATCGCCTCATCGTGAACGCGCGCTTGAACATATTCGACTTCTAGCCTGCACGAGCAAGTTTAGCGGAGGGAGGCTTTCCTTGGGAAAAAACCGCGAACAGACTCATTACCCCCGCATGAGAAGCAGAGTACTATTGGTCGAATTGTAAACTGCCGTGTTCTGTATCCAGTCAGCTAGCGGCATCCCGGCGGTCTGTTATTCAAGGAAAGGTCTATCTAGAGTCAATGCCCGCATTCGCGCCATCAAAGTTCTGCTCGGAAGCTGAGCGCCATCGACCCATCGGAGACCGGGGCAGTTGCCGATCCTGATTCCGGCCCCGGAAAGAAGTTCGCGGATGCTAGCCTGTAGTTGGTTCCGGTTCAGGGCCGGACTCAACAGCACTATGGAGCAGAGCTTCCATGACGCCCCCCACAGTGGAAACACAGCTCATTGCACCCACCTCCAAGGTATCGCCCACGAAGCGCGAGTTTTGGTTGGTTTTCTGGGCGCTGACTATTCTGTACATCGTCGCCGTTACGATTGGCAATCGCCGCTACGTCTGGTTCGACGAACTCTTCACCTTCAATATTGCCCGATCCGCCTCGCTTCAGCAGCTGTGGAGTCGGGAACTTCGCTTCGATTGCAATCCGCCTTCCGTGTATCTACTGAGCCGCGCTTCCATGGCCATCTTCGGGCCAACCCCATTCGGCCTTCGCTTTCCCTCGATGGCTGAATTTTACCTGGGAAGCATGGCCATTCTGCTCTACACCCGGCGAAAGGCCGGCATCGCATTTGCGGCTTTCGCAGTACTCTTGTTGTGGGCTGCCGCACCGACTTTGTACTACGCAGTCGAAGCCAGGCCGTATGCCCTGGTCTTTCTATCCTTCGCTTGCCTGCTGCTGTCGTGGGACACGGCCATACACGCGCAACCCCGACGTTTGGCTCTATTGGGCGTAGCCATCTCAACCGTGGTTCTCGCAACCGCGCATGTTTTTGCTCCCTTCACTCTGTTTGCGTTTGTGGTTGCAGAAAGCATTCGTTTTTCCCGTCGCCGCCGCCCGGACTATCCTCTTTGGTCAGCGCTACTCTTACCCATGCTGGCCATGGTCATCTATCTCCCCCTGATGCGTTCATGCGGTGGGATCATCTTTCCGGTGCATGCGTCCTACAACACGATCACGATCTTCTTCGAAGATACTTTGGGCTCGCCCATCATCTCCATCGCCCTGCTGGCGGTTCTTCTCACACCCGCGGTCGGGGCCGGCGAGACCACCGCCCGGTGGTTCCTGGCAGAAGAGATTGCCTTACTAGGCTGCATGTTTCTAAGCCCAATTTTGTTGAACCTGTTCCTGATGCATCGCCAGGCTACTTTTTACAACCGTTACTGCCTCGCCTCTCAGGTTGCGATCCTTGTAGCTCTGGCTGTCCTACTTCCATACCGCACGCGACTGAATCGTTTGCGCGCTTATGCCGGCTCGATACTGCTGGTCCTTTTCATCCTCAAAATACAAGTCTGGCACACCCTGCTCTATCCGGTTCCGCGAAATGCCGCCTTCCTGGGAGAGATCGAGTCGAATCTGCCTCTCGTGATTGGCGAAGGTCAGGTGTTTATGGAGATGAATCAATACGAAAATGCAAAGATGTTATCCAGGCTATTTTTTCTCAAGGACCCGCAAGCCTCCATGCAGTATTTGCACACCAATATATTTCAGGACTTCGAGGCGCCGGATGTCATGCAAAAGGCCGGTTTTCCCTTCACCGCCAATGTTGCCCCTTACGCTACCTTCGTCCACCAGCATCGCCAATTCTTACTGCTGGGGAGCCCGGTCGACTGGGTCTTCTCCAAGTTGCTGGGGAACGGGGCTACGATCTCCTTTGTCGGCGACTATAGGGGATCCATGCCATACATGGATACCACCCTCTACCGGGTCACGATGCCGTCGCAATAGCCATACTGTTGTCGAAGCGCGAGTTTATGCAAATCATCATTGTCATGCCAGTCTATGAAGACTGGGAATCCGCGGGGATATTGTGCACGGCAATCGACGAGTGCCTCTCTGCGCTCCCGCGCATTGAAGCGACTGTTCTGCTGGTAGACGACGGATCCGGCAGAATTCAGCCTGACAACTTTCCCGGATATGTTCCGAGAGCCATTCAATCCATCAAAATATTGAGACTGCGCCGGAACCTTGGTCATCAGCGCGCAATTGCAGTGGCGCTCGCCTATGTCCAGCAGAAGCTGCCAGGTGATGCCGCACTCATCATGGACGCGGATGGTGAGGATCGACCGGAGGATATTCACCGAATGGTGGAAGTCTTTGAATCATCTGATGGACCGGTGACAGTCTTTGCTGAGCGCGGCCGTCGCATCGAGAGTTTTTCATTCAAGCTGTTCTATGCTTTCTATCGCCTGTTGCATCGCATGCTCACGGGTCGCAACATAAGGTTTGGAAACTTCAGTCTTTTACCCCGGCAACACATCGACAGCATCGTCGCCTATCCAGAACTTTGGAATCATTATGCGGCCGCAGTGCTCAAAGCGAAATTTCCGTATACCACCCTTAGGGCCGATCGAGGAAAAAGGTTACGCGGGCAATCAAAGATGAGTTTCGTCGGTCTCGTGATTCATGGGCTATCTGCACTCTTTGCCAGCTATGAGGTCGTCAGTACACGGTTATTGGTTGGCAGTGCACTCCTGGGTATAGCCTTCTTTATCCTGATTTTCGCCGTGGTAGCAGTGCGGCTGTTCACTCCTCTGGCGATCCCCGGCTGGGCCACTTTCACCGGGGGTCTCTTGTTTGTTCTGGTTACTCAATCGATCGCTGCCTTACTCATCATTATTTTCTCAGTCATGATGAGCAGGAATAACCTTGGATTCTTGCCTATCCGCGATTATGAGTACTTTGTCGCAGAATGTGTTCAGCTCCAGGCTCTATGAGCGACCTACCTTATGTGGGGCAGGAACTTGACATCTTCGCCCATGCGAGGAACTGGAAGCGCTATTGGTCGTCGTGCGTGCGACCCTTTCTCGCCGGCGACGTGCTCGAGGTAGGTGCGGGAATTGGCGTTAACACGCCTCTATTGGCTCCGCACTCGGTGCGCTCCTGGATCTGTCTTGAACCGGATGCCAAACTCGCAGAGCGGGCCGCGGTAGCTCTTGCACGTGATCCAATCACCGCCGGATGCCAGGTTATCGTCGGCACAACCCAAGCCCTTCACGAACGTCGATTTGATGCTCTTTTGTATATCGATGTGCTCGAGCACATCGAGCAGGATAGGGAGGAACTTGGGCAGGCTGCACTCTTATTGAAGAAGGGCGGGAGGCTTATTGTTCTTTCGCCCGCTCATCAGTGGCTCTATACGGAGTTTGACCGATCTATCGGACACATTAGAAGATACGATCGCCAAAGTCTCATGGCGTGCGGGCCTCCGGGCTGCAGGTTGAGCAGGCTCTGGTATCTCGATTCAGTCGGGATGTTGGCCTCTTGCGGAAATCGTCTGGTGCTTCATCAGGCTCTCCCGGCCCTGCGCCAGATCCTTTTTTGGGATCGGTACCTGGTCCCTCCTTCTGCCGTTGTGGATCGTTTGCTCTTCCACCGGTTGGGCAAATCGATCCTCGCTATCTGGACGAAGGACTAAGGCTCCAGCTCGAGCCGCCTTGGCCCTCACTTCTCGTATTCATACAAAACCCCGCTGGTATCCATCCTGGCCGACTTGAGCTTATAACCCGCGGACGCCAACGCTTGAATTGCGACGGCGTCTTCCGGGTCCGCGTTGCCATAGACTAGAAACCTGTCGTGGGTAGCGAGAAATGGGGCGAACCTCGTCGACTTCAAATTGATCTGAGCTCCCTGCGCGAGCCGTTCATAGATCCCTAGAAATAAGTCCTTCCCCGGGGCGCCGAAGAAGAGACGGGGAACGACAGCGGCCGGAGCATACTTGAATAAATAGAGATATTTGACCTGACGAAGCACCAGGATATCCATGCCGCTATGGTCAGCTGCGACTAACTCGTACCTCTCCATCGGGTTTGCTGGATTTGTGCTAAGAGCGAATGCAGCGCTGGGCTCCATCAACATAATCCTATTCACCATGGCCAGATAGACCGTTGTTCCGAGATCTCCGATCATGAGCATGAACATGCATGCAGCCAGCACCTTCGCGACCCAGGAGGCGGCCAGTCGCCTTGAACTGGCAAAGCCCAACAAGATTGCGTAGCCTGCGACGCTCGAAAGAAAATACCGCTCGATGAACGGCCCGTGGCTGACCTTCGACCCCAACATACCCACAAAAGGAACGCAGGCGAAGGCTACCGCCAACAGCATCTCGCGTTTGGGAATGGTCACCTGGGTAGGCTCCTGCGGAGGACGCCTTAGTCCTTCAAAAGCGAGCAGTCCGAGCAATATCATAAGCACGCCAAGGGCAGGCCCAATCACCACTACCAGGAAGTGCTGAAAGACATCATGAGATGCAGCGAAGAAAGTTACCGGAACGTTCGTCCGGTATACGCGAAATAGGGGAAGATACACGGCCGCAGTCACGGATATGAATGCCAGTATTAAAGCGGTAACGATACCCCAGTCAGGGCGGCGCATGCGAAGGAGGCTGTAAAGCTCGATGAGGCCGAACGGAAACAAGATGTATACCGCGTAGACGTGAGTCAAAAGAGCGCCTACGAGGCAAAGTGCGAAGCCAGCAAGCCATAATCTGTTTGCGCGCCCATCGCTACGCCTTTGCCAACAGACGAGTGTAAGCCCACACCATCCCAGCAAGATCCCATGCGCCCTGGCTTCGTATGCATAGTATTGCGCCAGAGTAAAAAAAGGCAACGCTCCCGCTATAAAGCCGGAGACTACGCCAGCGCGTCTGGATACGAAGAGAAAGAGACAGAGGCCGAAAAGCCAGACACCTATCATCGAGGGTAATCGTGTTGCAATCAAGCCCTCGCCGAAGAACCACTGGGCACACCGGGTAAACAAATAGAGCAATGGCGGATTGAAATCAGCGCCGTGTAGAACGGCCGTCCAGGTGCTCTTGAAATCGTGTAAGCGACAGAGATAAGTGGTAAAGAGTTCGTCGAACCAAAAGCATTTCCGGCTTGCTCTAAGGGAAACATCGGTGAAGTAAACAGCCGAGACCAAGGCGATACCCGCGTATGTTTTCCAATTGAATCGATCAGAGTCAACGGAAACAGTGGTCTCTCCTGTCGTCATGGTTCTCCGATTATAGGGTCTTTGGCAAAACGGACCGCTCAGTGCGATGCCTCCGCCTGAATGCGCGGTTTGAATTCCAGCACCTTGACTCCGTCGAATTGCCCCAGCTCACGAACGTCGAACGTTCCCGCAGCAGTTTTCGCCAGCCAACCGAGCGTGTCGTAAGACTGCGCAAAGGCCATGGCCAGAAAGCGCTGACGGCGCTGGGCTGCCTGCCGCAGGAAGCGCGACCCGTCCCGCATCGCCTCGTCATTCAGTGCCCTTGGTAGCGGTGTCACCGGGATGCTGAGTTTGTAATAACTAAGCGGTGGCAAAATGCCGCTTTCCATAATTGCCGAACCGACTGGCATCGCCATGTGGTCCGCCTCCGGAATATCGCTGCAGATCAACACCGGTGCATTGTCGACCGAAGCGTTCTTTTCAACAAATTCCAGGGCGTATTTCCATGAATATTGGTGCTGCCTTAAAAAAGGAGTCGTCCAGTAGATAAAGGCGGTCGCAGCTACAATGGTCGTGCAGGCCAGCAATCGCAGGGCCCGGGAATCGATCCAACTGGCGACTAACGCCCAACAAAGCGCAATCCCTGGAACCGCGCCCAGCCGGTAGCGGGGCACAAAGACGTGGATCGATGTTCCCACGCTTAAGACATAGAGAAGGAAAATCGGGACCAGCGCCAAGGAGGTGCAGAGCAGAATCGTCCAGCCCTCAGCATGGCTGCGCAGAGCAAGCCTCCGCGATGCCGCGGCAATAAGAACACCAACCACAATGATCGCCGCCAGCCCTTTTAACGTGAGCGTCGAGCCTAGCTCAAGCAGGCTGGGCGCTGGAGAGAAAACATGCGTGCCGCTGGTGTGAACCATGTACTGCAACCTGGGAATCACCGGCAGGAAGGCGAACGCAAACACCACCAACGCTACCCCGAGCTGACGCCACAACGTCTTGCGGTCACCAATCTTGGCCACGACAAAGCAAATGGCGAGCGCCGGCAGAATCACCGCAAACAACAATTGAAACCCCACAATGCACGCTGCCGACAAGCCGAACAGGGCGGCCAGCCAGTTTGATTGGTTGTGGCGCAAGTGAACCAGGGCAAGAATCGATGCGTTAATCGCCAGCGCTGCAAATGCGTAGGGCCGAACATCAATGGCGGCAAAAATAATGATCGGATGCAGACAGAAGATGATCGCAGCGATCAGAGCAACATCCCGATCGAATAGCTCGCGTGCGGCGCGATACAGCAAGTAGACCGCTCCCAGCATGGGAAGAACAGAAGAGATCCGGAGCGCGATCTCGCCCATGCCCATCGCCTTGGTCCACAGCCAAAGCAGGCACGAATACGTCGGGGCGTCGGGCCACACCTGGCGAGACATGATCCCCGCGAATCCACCCTGGATCAGGTAGATGGAGACCGTCTCATCCAGCCAAAGGGGAGCACGGATGGCAATGAACCAGAGAGAGATCGAGGCGGCGAGGGCCAGAGCGTAAATCGTGTACTGCACCCACTCTGGAATCGATTGGAGTTTCGTATCCACCGAAGTGCTTGCGATCGTGTTGGAAGCTTGCAATCGATTGCTCCTGCGAGATGGACCGACCGGTCAGCCGAGACTAATCGACTGTGAATGGGTCGCCGAAGTGTCGCTCAGCAGCCGCTCGTAAGGCACATCCGCAAGGAACGCAGGCTTGGTCAGGCCCCAGCGCTTCAAACGTAGACTCATCGCCGTGCCAAGTACTCCAAACCCGTAGGTGACGCTGCGCTGGAAGTTGATGGAGGACGCTTCTTCAAAGTACTTGGTCGGGCAGGAGATCTCGCCAATGCGAAAGCCGAAGTAAACCGCCTGTACCACCATCTGATTATCGAAGACGAAATCGTCGGAGCAACTGAGCAGGGGCAGACGCTCAAGCAACTCGCGGCTCCATGCGCGATAGCCGGTGTGGTACTCCGACATCTTCTCCCAGATCAGGAGGTTCTCGATAAACGTCAGCCCGCGGTTCGCAATGTACTTATAGAGAGGCATCCCACCCTTGAGGGCTCCTCGGCCAAGAATCCGCGAAGCCAACACACCGTCGTATTCCCCGTAGGCGATCATCGAGGCCATGGCAGAAACCAGCTTGGGCGTGTACTGGTAATCGGGGTGCAGCATCACCACAATATCCGCGCCCCGCGCGAGCGCAGCCCGATAGCAGGTCTTCTGGTTGCCACCGTAGCCTCGGTTGTGGTCATGGCGAATGGTGATCAGGCCCATCTCCCGGGCTAGCTCAGAGGTGTTGTCGCGGCTGGCGTCGTCGGTCAGGATGATCTCGTCGACAATCTCCCGGGGAATCTCGTCGACGGTGCGGCGCAACGTCCGGGCCGCATTATAGGCGGGTAACACCACGACGACTCTCTTCTTATTCAGCATCCGCTCTACCCCGGCTGGGAGCACCTCTGATTATAAAGATAGGCGCTGATTGGATATTTCAGAGGTATTTACCTTGCGGCTCCTTGCCTAGGTTTACCAGTTGGGCACCCTGGGCTCTGTCACTCAAGGGACCCGCACACCCCACTTGAGCTCCTGAATCTCCCATGTAACGATCTCTTGAGCATGAAGCCAAGGAACATTCCCTCCCTCGACGGCTTGAGAGCGGTATCCGTTCTCCTGGTTCTGGCTTCCCATTTGAACGGGGCCCTGGCGCAAAAGTTCCCCTTTATTCCGTTTTGGCTCTATGTATTTTGGGGGGCTCTCGGGGTCCAAACTTTCTTTGTCATCAGTGGATTCCTGATAACTCACCTCTTGTTGAAAGAACTGAACACGACGGGGACCGTAAACCTGAAGCGCTTCTATTTTCGCAGGGCTCTGCGCATCTTTCCCCCCTTCTATGTCTATCTGGCCGTTGCCCTCTCGCTCACGCTTGCGGGCTTCTTTCCTGGCGAACTGCGCGCCTTCCTCATCGCAGGCACTTATACCTGGAACTACCTGGGTACCGGCAGTGAGCTGGTGGAACACACGTGGTCGCTTAGCCTGGAGGAGCAATTCTATCTTCTGTGGCCGGCCGCGCTCGTCTTCCTCGGAGCGAGAAAGAGCATCAAATTGGCCGTTTGCGTGATTCTGCTCTCGCCCATATCACGGATCGTCACCTATTACGTAGTGCCCCATCAGCGTGCGCTCCTCAACGCGATGCTGCATACTGGCCTCGACAGCATCATGTTCGGTTGCCTTTTGGCAATGCTTTGGCGTAACCCGCGATTCAACCAGTTCGTTCAGCCCCTGGTTCGCGGCTGGGTGGCAGCCTTCGCCGCCGCATTCGTGCTCATCCTCGGTCCTGTTTTTCTGCAAGCCCGTTTCCGGGGTTCATACGCCCTGGTTTTCGGGTTTACGCTCAACGCACTTTGCCTCTCGCAAATACTGCTTTATGTTTTGCGGATTCCCCACTCCCGCGTGGGCCGGCTGCTTAATACTCCTGCGCTGCGCCACCTGGGCGTCATCTCATACAGCCTTTACCTGTGGCAGCAACTGTTTACCCGTGCAAATTCTGCGCCCTCTCTTCCATGGAATATCCTCGCAATTCTGGTATGCGCCGAACTTTCGTACTGGTTGATCGAACGCCCATCCTTTTGGCTGCGGGACCGATTAGAGCAGGCGGTGAGTTCGAAGCGGACCATCGCGGTCGAACCGGCACGGGGTTAAAGCACAATCTCCCCGATAGACGTTTACCAGTCGGGCACCTCGGCAAGAGACGAATGACTGATTGGCCCGAATAGATTTCCCCAGTACACAAGCCCGGCGTTGCGTGCTGTAGCTCACTTGGGTTCCGCCACCACGCGGATTACTGCTCTACGCTTGAGGTCAGCTTTACCCCGTGTAAGCATTCTTGAGCATGCAGGCAGGCTCAAGGAACATTCCGTCGCTCGATGGTCTGCGAGCTGTATCCGTTCTGATGGTGATCGCGTCCCATGTGAACGGATCCCTGGCCCGACTCATCCCCTTTGTTCCGTTCTGGCTTTACCTGGTGTGGGGAGCTCTGGGCGTACAAACCTTCTTTGTAATCAGCGGATTTCTCATAACGCATCTGCTGTTGAAAGAACTGAATGCGAGCGGCACCGTCAGCTTGAAGCACTTCTACTTTCGCAGGGCTCTGCGCATCTTTCCGCCCTTCTATGTCTATATGGCCGTCGCCCTCGCGCTGACGCTTGCAGGTTGGGCAGCCGGCAACGTGCGCGCCTTCGTGGTCGCCGGCACCTATACCCAGAACTACCTGGGCGGAGGCAGCGAGCTGCTGGAACACACGTGGTCGCTCAGCCTGGAGGAGCAGTTCTATCTCTTATGGCCGGCGGCGCTGGTTTTCCTGGGCACAAGGAAGAGCCGCAAGTTGGCCCTTTGGGTGATTCTGCTTTCGCCGGTATCACGAATTGTCACCTATTACCTGGCGCCCAATCATCGCGCGCTGCTTGGCGCGATGCTGCATACCGGCCTCGACAGCATCATGTTCGGCTGTCTCCTGGCAATCCTTTGGCGCAACCCACGGTTCAATCAGATCGTCCAACCCGTGGTTCGGGGATGGGCAGCAGCCATCGCAGCGGCATTTGTACTCACGCTGGGTCCGTTTTTTTTGCAGGCGCGCTTCCGGGGCTCCTACAGCCTGGTTTTCGGTCTTACCCTGAATGCCATTTGTCTCTCGCTCATCCTGATCTATGTTGTGCGCGTTCCCGGCTCTGCTGTGGGCCGGCTGCTCAATACTGCGGTGCTGCGCCACCTGGGCGTGATTTCCTACAGTCTTTATCTTTGGCAGCAAATGTTTACCGGCGTAAACAGTGTCCGCTTTTTTCCCTGGAACTTGCCTGCTATCCTCGCCTGCGCAGAGCTTTCCTATTGGCTGGTGGAGCGGCCCTCCCTGCGCCTGAGGGAGCGGTTGGAGCACAGGTTGAAATGGAAAACGAAGATCGCCGACCAGCCGGTGACAATGGGGATTGGCGGGGAAACTGCCGGGGGTGAATCTGCTTGCTCTTTCCATTGGAGCTGAAATACTTGGGCGCTCTCTATGACTAACACTCCCGTCCAGGAGGAAGCGACTCTCCGCGTCATTGACCGTGAGCTGACTGCGGTTCTGCATTCCAAGGTCATCAGCGGATTGGATGCCCAGCGAGCCTTGGCAGTCGCGCTGGTGCTGGCCGATCACTACCTGGTTACGGAGCATCTATTCGGCACCCATCTGCAACTAGGCTCGCTCGGAGTCATGATCTTCTTCGTGCTCAGCGGCTTCCTGATCACCTCGATCCTTCTCCGCGAGCACGAGGCAACAGGAAGCATCTGCCTGAGGGAGTTCTACCGCAGGCGCGCCTTTCGCATCTTCCCGGCCTTCTATTGCTGCTGGATGTTGACCACAGTGGTCGACCTCGCCGTCCACGACTTCCATTGGCAGGGCGCACTGACATCCTTCTTCTACATGATGGATTACGGCCGGGCATTTCATGGTGCCGAGCCGGCCTACTTGCATATGTGGATTAGCTGGTCGCTCGCCATCGAAGAAAAGTTCTACCTGCTTTGGCCACTGCTGCTGATCCTTCTATTGAGGAAGCGATCCACCGTCGTGCGCACCATGCTTCTAATCATCCTCGGCCTGTGGACATACCGTGCCATTCTCAACCTCGCGCTTGGCGTCGGCTGGATTTATCTGTATTCCGCGTTCGAGATGCGCGCCGACTCGCTTTTGGCGGGATGCTTGCTTGCCATTCTGGTGGGGAACAGCAAGACCCGCCTCGTCTGCTGCAGGCTGCTGCGGCGCCAATGGCTGAGTATGCTCCCCCCGCTGGCCCTGGCATGCATACTCCTGTTTCCCCCAGCTAATCCGGCGTTCCTTCTCTTGTTATGGTCACTGCAGCCGCTGATCGTCGCTGCGATGCTACTGCAGACCGCGTACTGGGGAGCCCGTTCGTGGACATTCTGCCGCAGCAGAATGGTGCGAGTCGTTGCCTTGCTCTCCTATTCCCTCTACCTTTATCACCCGCTAGGCAGCAAGATCATTTACTTTCTGCACGTTCCCCATAACGGGCTCGCCTCCGCGCTGCTGGTGCCGGTGATGGCGGTTGCCTCCTACCGCCTGGTCGAAAGGCCATTCATGCGGATGCGTGACCATTACAGCCCGCACCGCGTAAAAACGCAGAAACTTTTTCCTGCTGAAACCGGGAGAGGAAGCCTTTGAGTCGAAAGAGGGTTCAGGCTCTTGTTGGCTCGATCGTGATCGTCTCCTGCCTGGCAGCCATCTTCTACATCTACTCCCGCCCCTCCAGAAACGGCTTCGGCGCCGAACACGATTTCGTGACTGTCGTTACCGGTGCGCATTGCGTCGTCGACGCGTGCGACCCCTATGACGCGCCCACCCTGGAGCAAGAATTCCCTAAGAAGATGGGCGGCTATACCCCGACCTCGCATTTCAAGACCGAGTGGCCTGTCTACCCCCCCAGCACCTTTCTTCTCCTGCTTCCTTTCTCACTCTTGCCCTGGTCTGTACTTTCCGTTGTATGGCTGCTTCTCTCTTTTGGGTTCCTGTCTGCGGCCATGGTCGTGCTCTTTCTGCGATTCAAGGCTTATCGCGATGTGCTCTCACTTGTGCCTTTCGTGATTCTGCTCGCCGACGGCTCTATCGGCTGGGCAGTGCAGCTAGGGCAACCTGTCACGATCGCTGCCTCCTCGTTGACCCTGGCCATCGTCGCCCTGGAGGCTGGCTCGATGCCCACAGTGGGTGGCCTGCTATTGGCTATCAGTCTCTGTTTTAAGCCCCAGGGAGCCTATCTCTGCGCGGCCTACTTCCTGCTTAGAACCAGCACTCGCCTACCGGCTCTGGCGGCCTGCTTATTCACTGCGGCGGCTGGCGCCGCCGGCACACTTCTTTTCTATTTCCGGCTCTCTTCATTCGCTTACCTTGGCCATCTCTCTGCCAATCTCAAGCTGGCGATGCAGCCGGGAAGAGACGCGGACTTTTCCCGCGTAAACGAAGCCAACTCATCGAGTTTTCTCAACCTTCAGGCATTCCTTGCTCGCTTGATTGAGAATCCGCAGCTATGCAACGCCCTCACCTATGCCGTATTCCTCGCGATTGCCGCACTGCTTGTTTTCGTCTGTTGGCGTAAAAAAACTCTGGCCACGCGGCCGTTTACGATTCTGGCCGTGCTGGTCATGCTCGAACTGCTGGTGAGCTACCATCGCCTCTACGATCACGCCCTGATGCTGGCTGCCATCCCGGGCTTATATGAAATCAAGCAACGCGGTAGATCTTCCTACCTGCTCTTTGTCGCCGGCCTATTCGTCTATCACTTCAGCCAGTTTCATGGGGTAACCATTCACGGACTGGGGCCGTTTCCCTCCGGCGCACCGGTGGAACTGTTTATCGCAGGGCTCTGTCTTTACAGCCTTTGGAAAAATCAACCAGCTACGGCTTGAGCAGGCAGACGAGGTACCATGTGTGGCTGGTGCACGCATAGTGAGCGGCAAGGCTCTCGCCGGCCAGCGGCTCCAAGCCTTGCTCCACGTCCGCGGGTGTTCCCACGAACACCACCAGCCCGGTGGAGGCGAGCAGTGTAGAACGCATCCCCGCCGGAAGTGACGGCAGATCGATGTTGCCGTTAATCAGGCGCTCCGCTTCCTCAGGGGAACTCATTCGGTCAATCAGGAGATCGCCTCCGGGAGCGGGCATGAGTGGAGTAATCCTCTGATCCATGAATGGGCTATTGAGCATCACGTCATCCGCATGCAGGAAGGGAAGGGCTCCGCTCCACAGGTAAGGATTGAAGCCCAGCTGGTGTTGCACACGCACCGCCTTGAGCATCGCCGGATCCAGGAGAGCAAGTCCCTGGGCATGTTCCGGTAGCGTTTGATTCTCGAGAGCAAACAGCTGACGCGCTACGGGCCGGAAGAAAATCTCGGCCGGCAGCAGGGCGCTGAGCGTCAAGACAAGCGCAAAAAGAGGAGCAATGCGCACCAACCGGTGCGGCGTTCGATAACCGCCGGCGGCAGCAATCGCTCCCAGCCAAGGCACCACGAGAAGCCGTTGCGCAAAATAGTCGGAGCCGTTCATGGAGGGAGGAAGAATGGGGACCGCGAGCAAAATAGCGACAGCCAAAATCAGCATGCTGTCGCTCGGCCGCAGCTCGAGTGCCTGCCACCGCCTGAGAAAACCCGTCGCTGCCAACGCCAAGCAGCCCAGCAACAACGCGTACAGTTCCAGGCGGTAGCAGTTGACAAGAAGATTCTTCGCTCGTGTGTCGAAAGGAGATATACCGAACAGCGCCAGGCTGCTGATCAGCGCGTCTTTGTGCAGGGCGAAGCCGCGCAGGTTTGCAGCCGAACGCGACCGGTCCACGCTGGCCAGCGGATAGAGAAAGCTGACGCCTGCCACCGCCAGTCCGAAAAACATCCAGCGGTAATCATGGAGCGAGAAGCGACTCTGGACCAGGCGGATGAGCAGATCCAGCGAACAGAAAATGATGAGTAACAACAGCGGTATGGGGTGAGTAAAAGCCAGGAGAAGACTGACTAAAGCAAAAAATAACCAGAGCCACAATCGACCTGCTGCGGCCCGGCACCAAAGACCAGCGGCCAAAAAGAACAGTCCTACCGCTAACGAATAGTTCAGAAAGCCCATTACCAGCGACCAGTGAAGTACCAAGGGGATCATGCAGAGCGAAAGCAAATCTCCACTCGGCCCCATGGATCGGGCACAGTAACGAACGCCATAGGCGGTGCAAACAAAAATGAGGCAGATCAGGAGCTTCTCAGCAAGATCGAAGGACAGGAACCGAGTCAGCCCGAGCAATACTGCATAGTGCGTCGCGTAGGGTGGGAATGGGTGCCGGATGACGTAAGCATTGTAGGCGGGCGGCCCCGAAAGCAGTGACGCCAGCACGTGCACATAGTACTTGTGCATGGGGCCGTCCTGGGTGGGGAAGAGCGGTAGCGAAATGGCCCATGCGCAAAAAACGACGAGAAGACTCGCAAAGAAGAGGGAGGTGAACTTTGGAGCGACCCATCCTTGCGTGTTTTCGGCAGGCGGATGCAGGTGGGGTAATCCTGTAAGTGGTTGATTTTGATGGTCGGGACGGGCAGATTTGAACTGCCGACCCCTCGCACCCCAAGCGAGTGCTCTACCAGGCTGAGCCACGTCCCGACAGGAAAAACAACCTCTTGAGTGTACACGACTGCGGGAGCCGCGTCCTCAGTGAGCGGGAGGAACGTATTCTTTGGGAAGCGCCGATCCTTCGCCGAAAAAGTACTCCTGCATCTGCTCCACCAGAAACTCCTGCGCTTCCCGCGTCCAGGGCTGCAGGCGGTATTCGTTCAACAGCATCTTCTGCCGCTCGATCCACTCCGACCACGCCTTTTTCGAGACCTGGTCGTAAATCTTGTGACCAAAATCACTGTCAAATGGGGGCTCGTCCAGGCCCTCCATCTCCTGTTTGTATCGCGCACAAACGACCATGTGTGGCATGAAACCTCTCTCAAATCCAACTTGCTTCATTGTAGAAGATAAGCAGCCGTACCTTGATCTCTGTCAAAAGGTAAACCGCGCCGAAATCTGAAGCTGTCTCGGACCGAAAATCAGGTTGTTCGTGCTGCTGGGGGTTCCAAAACCTGCCGTGCTTGAGACGTAGGGGCCAAGGCAGCCCTGGAAGATCGCTCCTGGCGCCGCTGTCCCGGTGCATGTGGTCGAGTTCGCCGCCGTATAGGTGGAGTAGGTACTGTTCACTCCGGCAATAATGCGTTGGTTCAGGAGATTGAAGGCCTCACCTGTGATCTGGAAGTGAATGCTCTCGTGGATCGGAAAGTCGCGCGAGACGCGGAAGTCAATGTTTCGGGTTCCCGGACCAGGCTGGCTGTTGCGCGCAATTTGAGGAGGACGGCCTGCGGTGGCTGTGCCGGAGCCTGAGCTCATGACGCCGCCGGTAACGCCGCCGTCAGCGCCCCCCGACGGGTAGCCACTCAGAGAGGCTACGATCGGGAAGCCGGTCTGTTCGGTGGCTATTCCAGCGAAGACAAAGCCGTCCACAAGGTACTTCACGTATTTGTTGTTTCTGAACAGCATGGGTTGGTACACGAGGCTCCCGACAAAGCGGTTGCGCACGTCAAGGTCAGAGCGGCCGTACTCTCCCTTCAGGTTGTTGGGGTCGAGCACCGGGTTGCCGCCGTAGAAGGTCCCGTACGTCCCTGACACCTGGTCATCGTCAAGAGCCTTGGACCACGTATAGTTCACCAAAAGCTCAAGCCCGTGATCGAAGGGTCGTCGAATAGTTGTGGCCATGGAGTTGTACCAGGAGTTCGCAGCGCTGAAGCCGGTATTCAGCGATCCGAGAGCGGTGTTCGCGCGGTCAGAAGGCAGATAAAACGGCGTGGTATAGACCGAGGTTGTAACGCCGGCCGAGTTGCGGATGTCGTAGGTGCGCAGTCCGGTGGGCTTCTGGCCGACAAGGTTGGCATCGATGAAGACAGGCAGATGAAGCGCGCGCGTCCCTACGTAGCCGACCGAGAGAGTGAACTTGCCTGGCAGCAGCTGTTCCACCGCGAGACTAAGCTCGTGTGCGTTGGGTGGAACGAAGTTTGGGGAAAGACCATGAAAGCTGGGCACCAGCGTACCGCTGGTGAGGGGAACAACCGTGGGGGCCGTTCCACCCGCCGGATAAAGAGCGGCAGTCAGGGCCGGCCCGGTAACCGCAAAGGGAACGTTGGGGAACAGTACCGGAGCAGTGGGGCCCCCATTGAAGCTGTAGTTGATTTGGTAGACGCCGTTCTCCACCCGCATGGCATAGTAGGTGCTGCCTTGATTTAACGCGGAGAAAATGCCGTAGCCACCGCGAACCACTGTGCCGGGGTGAGGGTTCCAGGCAAAAGCTAACCGTGGTTGCACCCGGTCGCTTACGTTCTTGATGGTGCTGTTGTAGTACTCCGCTATGGCAGAGCTGGTATTGGGCTTGGCCGGGCTCGGGGTGAGCTGAAAGTCATAACGTACGCCCAGGTTGAAAACCAGGTTGGGACGTATCTTCCAGCTGTCCTCGGCGAAACCGTCATACATCTGCATGTAGAAATCGTCTGCGCCTGCACGGGAGAGCGGATTGATCGCATCGATGGTCTGAACGAAGGTCGAATAATGCGTGCCTTGGTTGGCAGCGGTGTCGCCGTCCTGTCCCCGGAAAGCATCAACGGCCCAGCTTTGAAAAGCCTGAAGCGGGGTGCCGCTGTAGCTGTAGAGACCGCCCCCTTGGTAGAGATTGATCATCACCTCGTGAACGATGTTGGCGTCCCCGCCAAACTTGAACGTGTGCCGTCCCTTTTGCGTGGAGAATATATCGGTGATCTGGTAGCGGTGCTCATCCGGCTCGGCCAGCCGGGGCAGGGCGTTGGGCATGCCGTATGCCTCTAGTCCGTTGAGAGTAACGCTTGGCCCGGGCGCGTTCGCACCCGCAGTCTCCAGATCGCGACCCCATTGGAAACGAACCTCATTTACCGAGTTATTCGTCAGCGCGGCGGTCCAGTTGGCGATCAGGAATCGCTCATGGTAACTGGTTGGTCCGTTGGTGCTGACGGATGAATTCGAGTACGTCGGGTTGGGCGAATAGCCATTACTGGAGTCAAAGTCGGCGAAGTTGAAGTTAACGAAAAAGTGATTCTTTTCGTTGAGGTCGTAGTCGAGGCGAGGAAAGAAAATATTTTCCTTGGCGAACCGTGAGGGTGGGTTGATGCCGACTCCGGCAAGGTCCTGGACAAATTGGATAGCGCTCGTGCACTGCGCGGAAGAGATGGTCGCCGGGCACTGCGTGGGAGTGATGGTCGAGGTCGAAGTAGTGGGACCGGAGGGCGTCACGGAGACAGTGTCGGTAGTGTAATAAAGCACACGGCCAACGCGGCGGAAGCCATCATAGGTAAAAAAGTAGAAGAGCTTGTCTTTGATGATTGGGCCTCCGGCGCTGCCACCAAACTGCTGTTGCTGATGAATCGGCTGCGTGAGCAGGAACGGATTGCCGTGGTTATACAAAGCGGTCCACTTGCTGTAGGGATCGAGCGCGTTGAAACTGGGGTAACGAAGATAGTAGAAGAGGTCGCCATGAATCGAGTTGGTGCCGGAACGCGTGATGGCGTTCACCTGGCCGCCCGCGGCCTGGCCGAACTCGGCTGAATAGTTCGAGGTCTCAGCCTCGAACTCCTTGATCGAATCCAGCGAATATACATAGGGCGCTCCGGACGCGCGTCCGCGTGCTTCGGAAAACAGCATTTGGTTATTGTTGGCGCCGTCAACAAAATTTTGGTTGTAAAGGCCGGAGATCCCATGGAAAGCGACTAACCCGCTGCCGCCATCGGGAACTACATTGGGGGTGAGCAAGACGAAGTCATCCCAACGACGGCCATTGACAGGCAAATTGCTGATGAGCTGCTGGCCGACGGTCTGAGAGACCTCGGTCTTCTCCGTGTCGAGGACCGGGGGCGTGGCATTGACTATGACCTCGGATGCAACGGTCGCAGCGGCAAGGCTGGCGTTGATAGCCAGGGTTCGACCTACGGTCAGATTGATTTCTTTTTGGTCAAATTTGCCAAATGCGCCACCGCCGAGGACTACCTCGTACTGGCCAGGCTGCAGAAAAGTCGCGGTGTAGGAGCCGTCACTGTTGGTCTGGATAGTGCGAGAGACGCCTGTGTCTGTATTCGTAATCACTACGGTAGCGTTAGGAATCGCCGCGCCGGAGGTGTCGGTGACCACACCCGTGATGGTGCCGGTTCCCGCGGTTTGGCCGGAGGAGGAAGTGGCAGCGAAGGCGATGAGCATGGCCGCAAGGGCCAGGGTGAGGCCTTTCCTGGAGACTCGGCGGGCGAGAATTGACTTAAGCATGATCTGGCTCCCTCAACTAGGACACCCATGTAGAGCACATGGTGCGTGAACGGCCCGTCCAGCTTCCAGAATCAAGGCTGTCGTGTCTCCCCGAAGGTACAGGAAGCAGGTACATCAGCTATGCGTACGCATAGCTTGGTGCAGGGGGTCTTCGAAGTCAAGAAAAACTGTACTTGGCCGTCAATTATCTGCGGCCCACTCAAAGGACCCGGGCCCTAGCCGCGCTTCTTGCCCGGATTGTTTTTTGCTTTCTGTTTGCCCTTGCGCAGCACCTTGTTCTTCGGGGGAATGTAGGGATGGGCCTTACCGCTGCCCGACTTGACCTTCGTCATGGCCTTGGCGGGACGGCCCAGGCGGATGGGCGCTACTTCTTCCAGGATGGAAAACTGTAACCGCCGCTGAACGGAATCCACACGGTCAAGAACCACCCGCACCCGGTCGCCCATGGAATAACGGCGGCCGGAGTGTTCTCCCATAATCTGCCGCGTATTTTCCCTAAAGGTGTAGTGATCGCCCTGCAGGCTCATGATCGGCACCAGGCCCTCGATGAAGAGGTTGTCGAGTTCGACGAAGCAACCGTATTTGGTCACGCTGAGGATCATGGCGTCGAAGTCGTCGCCAATCCGATCCTGCATGAATTTAACCTTCTTCCACTCCATCAGCTCGCGCTCGGCATCTTCGGCCCGGCGCTCCGCCTGGCTTGTTTCATAAGCAATCCCGGCCAGCTCAACTTCGCTCATCGGTGTCAGCTCGTTAACCGACTCTTCGCCACGCCGCAAAACCTTGCCGGTCTGCGTCGCGAGTATCCCCATTCCGCTCGCTCCAGAGGCAAGGACCGCCTTGGCAATGCGGTGAACAACCAGGTCCGGGTAGCGGCGGATAGGCGAAGTGAAGTGCGTGTAGCAAGGGGCGGCCAGGGCGAAGTGGCCCTCATTTTTTTCGCTGTAGCGCGCTTGGCGCAGCGAGCGAAGCATGAGATGGGCCAGGATGCGCTCCTCCGGCTTGCCCGCGATTTTGAGCGCTAGTTGCTGATACATGCGCGGGGTAACGGGGATATCCTCCGCCACCTCATACTGGCGAGGTTGGCGGCCATGGCCCGGCCCACGGCTTCCCCCCCCGCTTCTTTGTTCGCGCCGTTCCGACTTCATGGTCATGCGCTTCACCGGCAGCGGGCCCAGGCCAAGCGAATAGCCAAAACCCGCGGCCACGCTCTCAAATTCCACCACCCGGCGAGGCTCAGGCTTTTCGTGAATGCGATAAAGCGACGGTACGTCCAGGTTCTGCAGCCAGGAGGCCACGCACTCGTTAGCGGAGAGCATAAATTCTTCAATCAGGCGATTGGCCCAGCTACGCTCGGAACGAACGATGCTCTGCATCGCGCCCTGGGAATCGAATTCGATCACTGGCTCCGGCAGATCGAAGTCAATGGAACCGCGGCGTTGGCGCTTCCTATGCAGGAGCCGCGCCAATTCATACATGCGTTCGAATTCCCCAACCAGCGGAGCAAATTGCTCTCGGGCTTGCTGGTCGCCGCTGATGACCGCATGCACCTGGGTGTAGGTCATGCGGCTTGCCGAGCGGATGACGCCCGGGGTCACCTCGTAGCTGCGAATTTCGCCGTCCGGATCAATCATCATGATGCAGGAAAGCACCAGGCGATCTTCCCCCGGGCGCAGGCTGCAGATATCGCTCGATAGCTCCTGCGGGAGCATGGGCACGGCACGATCGGGAAAATAAACTGAGGTACCGCGCAAGCGCGCCTCCAGATCGAGGGCAGAGCCGGGGGTCACATACTGGGCAACGTCTGCGATGTGAACCTGCAACTCCCAGGTACCATCGCGGCCGCCGTGCTGGCGGACAAAGACCGCGTCATCAAAGTCCTTGGCTGTCTCACCGTCGATGGTCACGATGGGCAGTTCACGAAAATCGCGGCGGCGGGTGGCTTCCTTCTCGTCCAGGTGAGCCACCGCGCGCGCCTCGTCTAAAACATTGGGCGGGAAAACATGGGGCAGATGATGCTTGCGGATAACGATTTCGACATCGACCCCGAAGTCATCTTCCCGCCCGAGGACCTCGATCACCCGGCCGCGGGCCGCCCGGGAGGGCGTCGGCCAATCGGTGATCTCCACATCCACCACCATGCCCTCCAACCCCGAATTCGCCTCCGCGACAATCGTCCCTGCTTCCGGGCGTCCTGCGTTCTCGCTGACTACGCGATGCGGGGTTCCGGCCGCGAGTACCGGCGCCTGCTCGAGACCGAAGGGGACGAGGATGGGTTGGGTCACGCGCTCGTCGAGCGGGGTCACTGAATTCCCCTGCGCATGCTCCTGAAGCGCATAATGAAAGATGCCCACCACCGTGGGGTTGCGCCGGCTGAGTACTCTGGCGATGCGCCCGCTGTGCCGGCCGTCGGCCCGCGGCGGAGCCAGTTCCACCAGCACCTGGTCGCCTTGCATGGCGCCGTTCATCTCATTCGGAGGAATGAAGATATCGTCATCGCCGCCGGCTTGGCGAGTCTCCGGCCGCACGAAGCCAAAGCCGTCGCGGTGCACGTCCAAACGGCCGGCAACAAGGTTGTTGCGCGACGCGGCCTGGGGCAGCGCCCAGTGATCGCGGTCAGATTTAACCAGTTCCCCGCGCGCGGTCATGCGCTCGAGTTGTTCCACCAGCATGCGACGCTCTCGCCCGCCGCCCAGGCCCAGTTCTCGAACCAGTTGCTTGTAGCCGGCCCTTTGGCCGGCAGAACGTTCGATACGGCGGAGGAGTTCGCGGTCGGTCATTCCAGGAACATGTTTGCAGATTTGGCACTGAAGACCATGTCTTTGTTGATACTAATGGGTCAGGCCCCCCGGAACCCTGAAAGATTCGGAATGGGGGATTTCAATTTTGCGCCAAGCGTGGTTAAGATGCAGAGAAGCGCAAGGATTTCGCGGCTTGCACGGATTTTGCCGAGCAGGCAAAGTGAGAAGGAAACGAACAGCTCCACCTGATTTTGCCCTTATTTGCGGGAAACGAATTCCGCAGGGTTGTTTCGGGGGCCTGTATCCAAAGAAGTAGACGAAAGGAAGTACAAGAGAGATGTGGAAACCGAACCAGCCGGGAAGTCCTTCGATGTCCCCTAGCACGGAGCCGACGCGTCCGTCCGTACCTGCGGCCGCAAGCCACGAATCAACCTCCACCCGCACCTCCAGCACTTCCCCCGCATCGCCGGCAGCCGCTGATCAGGCCACGATTGGCAAGAGCCTGGTTGTAAAGGGTGAAGTGACGGGTTCCGAGTCGTTGTACATCGACGGCAAGGTCGAAGGTGCCATCAATTTACCTGGCAACCGGGTCACGGTTGGCCGCAATGGACAGGTGTCCGCGAATATTTCTGCCCGTGAAGTAGTGGTTCTGGGCAAGGTGCGCGGCAACATCAACGCCAGCGACCGGGTCGACATCCGCAGCGAAGGTTCCTTGACCGGTGATGTGATTGCTCAGCGCATCAGCATCGAGGATGGAGCCTTCTTCAAGGGCGGCATCGATATCCGCAAGCCAGGCCAGGGAAAAGAAGGCGTGCCCGCTGCGGCGGTTTCCAACGCCGAACAAAAGGCCGTCGCCGTTCAGGCGTAGGCAAAGGCTTTCGCACCCACGGGCAGCGCCGGCCCTCCGCTGGTGCTACCCGTGTTGTGTCTGCCCCTAAGCGCCAATTCTCAGAACTGGCTTTCACTGCATGCCACGATCGTGTAGCCTGATGAAACTCTGCGGTCTGGGCAGGGCTTTAGCTGTGCCGTAAGGAGGCGCAGTGTGTGAAGCCCCTGAGGTGCGCTTTTGCGACTGCCGGACGAAATGGCCCCACTCTAGCAGCTGCTCATCGAATCCTCGGAAAGCCCTATCTCAGTTTCTAAAGTGTCTGCGTGAGAACTGCCCTCTCCAAAATGAGTCCCGCAGGGACGGCTGAGAGTCAGTCTTGTCCAAATTGGCTTTTTTCGATCGGTTGATTTGGACAGCACTAGCTGGAAACAAATCAGCTGTCAGGGCGTATCGCGATCAGTCCCGAAGGGACGGCTGAGAGTAGCCCAGGACGTTAGTCCTGGGTGAACATTTCCCATCGAGACCAGTCCCGTAGGGACGACTGAGAATGACCCAGGACGTCAGTCCTGGGTGAACCTGGACCCTACGTGAGTGCTGATTGGCAATCATCCAAAGCCAACCCGATTCTCTTTGAGATTCACCCGGTTCCACACCATCAACGGATTACCCGCGCGCCAAACCCCATTTATTCGCGAATTTGTTGGGTTTTGAGATCACCTCGGCATTCGCGTGCGCTCCAGCTTCACCCAGGACTGACGTCCTGGGCTATTCTCAACCGTCCCTTCGGGACTGATCGCGGTACGGCCTGATGGCTGATTTGTCTCCAGCGAGTGCTGCACAAATCGCATTGATCGAAAAGCTAATTTGAACAAGACTGACTCTCAGCCGTCCCCTTCGACAAGCTCAGGGCCGCCCTACGGGACTCAATTTGGAGAGGGTAGTTCTCACGCAGCCTGTAAAGCCCTCACCGGCGGATGGAGTTCCGGGCAGAGTTTTCCATAGCCTGTTTAGCCCGTGCATTCAGGAACTAAAAGAGCGCAGCCGAGTGCAGAGATCTGCGGTTTCCACTTCGTAGAGGACGGGTCCGAATCCCCATAAAAGTGTCCGGTTAGAATTGGATCAGGCATGATCCTCCCCTTCGTCCGCGAGTTGCTCACGGGCCTGGAACACTGTGAACCGTTTGAGCGCGTACGAAGGCATCTAGCCGTCGCTGCGGGGCGCAAACGTGTCTCCGGTCTCACCGCCACCGCGCGGGCCCTCTACCTGCCGTTCTTTGCCCGGGCTGCGCAATCGCCCGTGGTGGTGATTGTCGCCGACAATAAGGCCGCCGACACACTCCAGCTCACACTGCGCGCTGCATGCGAGCTCACGGGGGCGATTGAACCGGACCGTGTACTTCGCTTTCCAGCGCATGATGTCTTGCCCTTCGAAAACATGTCGCCTCATCCCGACGTGCAGGAGCAGCGCGCTTCCGTGCTGTGGAAAATCGCCACCGGTGCAGCTGCGATCGTGATCGTTCCTGTGGAGGCGGCCAGTATGCGCGTCTTCCCTCCGGACTACTATGCGCAGCTGGGGCGCGTCCTGCGGCGCGAAGAAGAGATCGACATGGATGAGCTCACCACCCACTTGGCGAGTGTGGGCTACACTCCCATGGACATTGTCGAAATGCCCGGCCAGTTTACCCGCCGCGGCGGCATCTTTGATGTCTACTCCCCGGAAGCCGATCGCCCGGTCCGCATGGAGCTCTTCGGGGACGAGATTGAATCATTGCGCAAGTTCGAGCCGGACTCGCAACGCTCCTCAGCCGCCATCGACGAGACCTCGCTATTACCGCTGACCGAGACGCCGATCTCGGAGGACCTCCTGGCCGCAGTCCACCAGCGCCTGAGTGGAAGCCGTCTCGATGCCGGAGATGATCAGGAGCTGCTGAGCCGGGCGCTGGTCGCCGGGGGCGTAAGTGTCTTTCCCGGATGGGAATTTTTCTGCCCTGTGGCCGGCGCCGATCGCACCCTCTTCGAATTGTTTCCCAAGGTGCATGTCTTTCAGGAAGAGCCGGCCATGATCCGCAACCAGGCAGACCGATGGTGGAACAAAGTCGAGCAGCGCCATGAGCGCAGCGGTATCGGTTCGCTCATCACCCCCGCCGACATTTATCTTTCGCCGCTTGAACTACAAGCCAAGATAGCCGCTTTGCCGGGCCTGGAGATGGATCAACTGGGCGCCGTGGACGTTCTGGACGACGACGTCAACCCTATGGACGAGATCAGTTTTTCTTCCCGTCCCACCCTGCGCTTTCATGGTTCGATTCCGGCGTTTCTGCAACAGATCAAGTCCCTGGCGGAACAGCAGACGCGCATGTTGCTGGTGGCGCCAAACCACGGAGAGGTGGAGCGATTAGCCGGTCTCCTGCGTGAGTACGGCCAGCCCTACCGGCTGGGCAGCCGCGCCCAAGCCCCGGGGGGTGCGCAGGCCTACGACGAATCCAGTCATCTGGCTGGTGATTTCCGTACCCCCGTTCTGGTACAAAGCGCGATTTCGAGCGGCGTCAGCCTGCCGGACAGTAACCTGGTGCTCTTTGGCGCCAATGACTTCTCCGATGAAGCTGACGTGGCGGCGCGCCCCGTGGTCCGCAAGGCTAAGTCCAAGACCGCGGCCTTCGTCTCCGACTTTCGCGACCTCACGGTAGGCGACTACGTAGTCCACGTGGAGCATGGCATCGCCCGCTATATGGGGCTGCGGGAGATCGAACAGGACGGCCTCAAGGTCGAATTCATGGTGCTGGAGTTTGCCGAGCAGGCCCGGCTCTATGTCCCCCTCACCCGGCTCGATCTGATTCAAAAGTACCGCTCCACCGATGCCGGTCCGGCCCCGGTGCTGAACCGGCTGGGCAGCCAGCAATGGGCCAAAACCAAAGCGCGGGTGCGCAAGGCCATGCAGGACATGGCTGATGAGCTGCTCAAGCTCTACGCCCAGCGCAAGGCCGCCCAAGGGCATGCCTTTCCGGCGGACAATGAATTTCAACGGGAGTTCGAAGACGCCTTCGATTACAACGAGACCGAGGACCAGATTTCAGCCATCGCCGACATCAAGCGCGACATGGAATCGACCCTGCCCATGGACCGCCTGCTGGTCGGCGACGTGGGCTACGGCAAGACCGAAGTGGCCATGCGCGCCGCCTTCAAAGCAGTGCAGGATGGCCGCCAGGTGGCCGTGCTGACGCCGACCACAGTACTCAGCTTCCAGCATTTCGAGACCTTCAAAAGCCGCTTCAGCAAGTTTCCCATCACAGTGGAGATGATCTCGCGCTTCCGCTCTCCCAAGGAGCAGAAGTTGATTTTGGAACGCGTCGAAGCCGGCAAGGTCGACATCCTCATCGGCACCCACCGCCTGTTGTCAAAGGACCTGCACTTCCACAACCTTGGCTTGCTCGTGGTGGATGAAGAGCAGCGCTTCGGAGTTCGCCACAAAGAGCGCTTGAAACAGATGCGCCGCGAAATCGATGTGCTGGCCATGTCGGCCACGCCGATTCCGCGCACCCTGCACATGTCGCTGGTCGGCCTGCGCGATATGAGCGTTATTGAAACGCCGCCCAAAGATCGCATGGCCATTCAGACGGTGGTGGCCAGGTTTGACGAGAAGCTGATTCGCTCTGCTCTGGAGCTCGAACTGGAGCGGGGCGGCCAGATCTACTTTGTGCACAACCGGGTAGAAACCATTTATGAGATCGCCGCTAAGATTCAAGAGCTGGTGCCCCAGGCTCGGGTCGCTGTCGGTCATGGCCAGATGGGCGAGACCGAACTGGAGCGAGTGATGCTGGCCTTCATGCATGGGGAATACGACGTGCTGGTCGCGACCACGATCATCGAGAACGGTCTTGACATTCCGCTGGCGAACACTATCCTCATCAGCCGCGCCGACCGCCACGGGCTCTCTGAGCTCTACCAGCTGCGGGGCCGCGTTGGCCGGTCCAACCGCCGCGCCTATGCCTACCTGCTGATTCCTCCTGAGCAGGAGCTGACCGAAATCGCGCGCCGCAGGCTAGCCGCACTCAAGGAGTTCTCCGACCTCGGGGCCGGCTTCAAGATCGCCGCCCTGGACCTCGAACTGCGCGGTGCAGGCAATATGCTGGGCGGGGAGCAGAGTGGCCATATCGAGGCCGTGGGCTTTGAAATGTATACCAGTATGTTGGAACACGCGGTCAACGAGCTGAAAGGCGAGGAGCATCCCCAACGGGCAAGCACACAGCTCAATCTCGGAATCAGCCTGCGCATCGACGAAAGCTATATCGAAGAAGAAAACCAGCGGCTGCGCATCTACAAGAAAATCGCCGCGGCGCCCGATGACGGCAGCCTAAGCGAAGTGCGTGCCGAGCTGGAAGACCGCTACGGCGAGCTACCAGTCAGCGTGCACCATCTCATGGATGCGGCCAGCCTTCGTCTGTTATGCGAACGGACCGGGGTTGCGCAGGTGGATCGCAAGCGCGACCAGATTCACATCCGCTTTACCGGTCAGGCCAACATCGATCCCGGCCGCCTGATGAAGATGGTGGCGCAAAATGCCAAGAAGGGAGCGCAGTTCACCCCGCAGGGAGTGCTCCGCTTTCCGCTCAAGGCAACTGAACCGCTGGATGTGCTGAATGAGATACGGGCTCTGCTGGAAGAGCTGACCGCTGGAGAAGTCGTCGAAGTAGCGGCCCCCCACCAGCGCCGCTAAGCGGGACCAGTACGAAAAGAGTTGGGACCCCACCCTTACAGTCATCGGAGAAACCATCGCTTGCGCTTGCAACGGATTGCACTAGTACTCACGGGAATCGCGGTCAGCGCCGGCTCCGGCTGTTCCAACAAAACGGCTGAGCCAAGCGCTTCACAGCCACTTGCAGCCGTCACGCTTCGCCAGCTCGCCGATCAATACTTCGACCAGGTCTATTTCCATTACGAGCCGTCGGCCGGCACGCTAGCGGGTTTGCACCAATACGACGCCGAGTTGGAGGACTACTCCCGTGACGCGGTCGACCGAGAGACGGCTGATCTGCGGCGCTTCGAAACCAAATTTGCCGCGGTTCCAGCCGCCCAGCTCGATCTGACCAGCCAGGGCGATCTGGAGTTGCTGCTGGCGAATATTCACAGCACGCTGCTTTCCCTCAACACCATTCGCCTGTGGGAAAAGGACCCCGACCAGTATTCGAGCGGAATTTCAAATAGCGCCTTCGTACTGATGGAACGCACCTTCGCCTCGCCCGACGACCGCTTGCGCTCCCTGATTGCCCGGGAAAAGCTAATGCCGGCGGCGCTCCAGGCCGCGCATCAGAATCTCAAGAACCCGCCCCGCATTTACACCGAAATTGCCCTGGAACAACTCCCCGACATCATCAGCTTTTTCCAATCGGACGTACCGGCAGCCTTCAAACAGGCCCAGAACGAACAGCTCCAGCAAGAATTTTCTCAAGTGAATGGAGTCGTCATCGCAGCTCTCCAGAGCTATCAGACGTGGCTCAAAAAGGACCTTCTTCCGCGCTCCCACGGCGACTTTAGGTATGGCGCGGAGACCTTTTCGAAAATACTTCTGTATAACGAAATGGTCGACACGCCGCTACCCAGGTTGCTCGAGATCGGTTATGCGGACCTGCACAAAAACCAGGCGGAGTTCAATCGCATCGCCGCAGAAATCGACCCCCATCGCAAACCGAGCGAGATCCTGGCCGAGTTGGGCCGGGACCATCCTGCGCCCGATCATTTGCTGCAGAGTTTTCGCGATACTTTCCAGGGCTTGGTCCAGTTCATTCAGGCCCGGCATATCGTCGATATCCCCTCCCAGGTGCGCCCCATCGTGGAAGAGAGCCCGCCGTTTATGCGCGCAACCACGACTGCATCCATGGACACCCCAGGCCCCTTTGAGAAAGCCGCGACCCAAGCCTACTTCAACGTGACCCTTCCCGGGCCGCACGATACGCCCAGGCAAATCGAAGAACGCATGGCCGAGTTCAACCGGGGAACCATCATCAGCACCGCAATTCACGAAGCTTATCCAGGACACTACGTACAATTCTTGTGGGTGCCCCAGGCGCCGAGCACAGTGCGCAAGCTTTTGGGGGCCTCCTCCAATGCTGAAGGTTGGGCTCACTATTGTGAACAGATGATGCTCGACGAGGGTTACGGACAACCGGGGGTAGGGGCACGCGACGCCCGGGATGCCAAGATGATTCGCCTGGGGCAATTGCAGGATGCGTTGCTGCGGAATGCCCGGTTTGTGGTAGGCATCCAAATGCACACCGGGCAGATGACGTTCGATCAGGCGGTAGACTTTTTTGTAAACGAGGGTTACCAAACGCACGAGGGCGGCTTGATCGAAACGAAACGCGGGACTACCGATGCAACCTATCTCTACTACACCTTGGGTAAGCTACAGATTATGAAATTGCGCGCCGACGTGGAGAAGAAGGAAGGTGCGCAGTTTTCCTTGGAACAGTTCCACGATGACTTTCTCAAGCAAGGATTCGCTCCGATAAAAATAGTCCGCCGGGCACTTCTGGGGGACGCGTCGCCTACACTCGAATAATTCCTGCATCCTAAATACGCGGAAGGGTGCGTCACGGGCCATTCACAATGGACATTTCACAGAGCACAGCCTAACGGGCGTGAAGGATCGCAAGCGATGAAAGATAGAGTGCGCAAAGCAGTTTTTCCGGCGGCCGGCCTCGGCACACGTTTTTTGCCGGCGACCAAAGCGCTGCCTAAGGAGATGTTGGCGCTGGTGGACAAGCCGCTGATCCAATACGGCGTGGAAGAGGCTATTGCGGCAGGCTGCGAACAGATCATCATCGTTACCGGCAGGAACAAGGCAGAGATCGAAGACCATTTCGACATCAGCTTTGAGCTGGAGCAACTGCTGGAGAAGCGAGGCAAAACCGAGCTGCTTGCCATGACGCGGCAAATATCGCATATGGCGCGCATCGCGTATGTCCGCCAGAAGGAGGCCATGGGCCTCGGACACGCCGTTCTGATGGCTCGCGACCTGGTGGGCGACGAGCCCTTTGCCGTGATTCTGCCCGACGACATCATCGAAGCCAAAGTGCCCTGCCTGCAGCAGATGATCGAAGTCTTCGGGCAGACGCAGTCCACCATTTTGGCCACCCAGGTCGTGGATGGCCCTTCTATCTCCTCCTACGGAGTACTCGATTGCACCGCTCATGAAGGCAGCGAGCGCATCTTCGATGTTTCGGGTTTGGTGGAGAAACCAAAGCCGGAGGAGGCGCCCTCACGGCACGCGATCATCGGGCGCTACATTCTCACCCCCAGGATCTTCGACGTGCTGGAAAAGACGCCGTTGGGTGCGGGTGGCGAACTGCAACTGACGGATGGCATCCGCGGCCTGCTGCAGCACGAAAAAGTCTACGGTTACAGTTTCGACGGTCTGCGCTTCGATGCCGGCGACAAGTTGGGCATGCTCAAAGCGACAGTGGAGTTTGCCCTGAACCACAATGAGCTGGGGACAGTTTTTCGCGAGTATCTGAAATCGCTAACGATTTGATTCGTCACCAGAACGATGAAGCGGACGGAAGCGGACGGGTTCCTACCAGCGTAGCTGTGGGACCCGTCTTTGTCATCTGCTCCTCTGTGCTCAGCCTCGCCTGCCCCGGCTTGCCGTGGGTCATGCTCCGCCCTTTGATCGGACAAAACTTGGACTATCCCAAAACCCGAAAAGCTGACCAGGTCGATGATTACCATGGCATCAAGATCGCCGATCCCTATCGCTGGCTCGAAGATGACAACTCGGTCGAAACCTTGGCATGGGTCCAAGCGGAAAACCAGGTAACCCGTGACTACCTCGAGAAGATCCCCTACCGGTTGCAGCTCAAAAGCCGGCTGGAAGAGCTCTATAACTACCCCAAATACGGCATACCGAGCCGGAGCGGACCCTATTACCTTTGGTCCAAAAATGACGGACTGCAAAATCAGAGCGTGCTCTATGTACAGAAGGGCCTGGAGGGTACGCCTCGAGTTCTGATTGACCCCAACCAACTCTCCGCCGACGGTACCGTACGTCTCATGGCCGGGGAGGCTTCAAAGGATGGAGGCTGCTTTGCCTATTACCTCTCCAGCGGCGGCTCAGATTGGCTGGAGGGCCGCGTTCTGGAAATAGAAACCGGAACTGTTCTCAAAGACGACCTCAAGTGGCTGAAAGTGACTGGTCTTGCCTGGTTTGGCGATGGCTTCTTTTACAGCCGCTATGACGCACCCGAAGAAAGGCATGATCTTTCTTCCCGTAACGAAGGGCACAAAGTCTATTACCATCGCCTCGGCACTCTGCAGTCAGACGATCGGCTGATCTATGAGGACAAAGCGCATCCGCAGCGCTTCCATACGGTACAGACGACGGAAGACGAAAGGTTCGTGATCCTTACCGTATCTGAGCGCGGCCAGGGGAAGGACGGTAATGCGCTCTTCTTTTGTGACCTTTCCAGGTTCGATGATCTCTCCCGCCATACAGCGTCGTTCACTCCGATTGTCGCCGATGTGACCAACGACCGCTTCCACGTGGTCGATAACGTCGGCGACCGGTTTCTGATCCAGACCAACAAGAATGCTCCCAATGGACGAGTCGCGCTCTACGATCCAGCCCACGAAAGCAACCACGATGGATCCGCGTGGAAAGACGTTGTCCCGGAAACAACGGAAACCTTAAGCAGTGTCTCTACCCAAGGCGGCAAACTCTTCGTCACCTATGCAAAGGATGTGACGTCGCACCCTTACGTTTATTCGCTCGATGGCAAAATGGAGAACCCGATTGCCCTGCCGGGACCAGGAACATCGGGCGGCTTTGGCGGAAGGCGCGAGGACACGGATGCCTTCTACGCTTACTCTTCATTCAACTATCCCAGCACGATATTTCGTTACGACATTGCAGCCCGAAAATCCACCATCTTCCGCGAATCGGCGATCAAGGGCTTCAAGGCGGAAGACTATCAGACGGAGCAGGTCTTCTACCCCAGCAAAGACGGCACGCGGGTGCCCATGTTTCTCGTTTTCAAGCGAGGATTAAAGCTGGACGGAAACAACCCGACACTGCTTTATGCCTATGGCGGTTTCAACGTCACGGTGCCTCCCGAGTTCAATCCGTTGCGCCTGGCCCTGCTTGAGCAGGGCGTCGTCTACGCCTCAGCCAACATAAGGGGCGGCGGTGAGTATGGCGAAAAGTGGCACCAAGCGGGGATGAAGTTGGAGAAGCAGAATGTCTTCGATGACTTTATCGCCGCGGCTGAGTGGTTGATTGCCAACAAGTACACTTCGCCTGCCAAACTGGCGATCTCCGGAGCTTCGAACGGGGGCCTTCTGGTGGGTGCGGTGATCAACCAACGGCCCGATCTCTTCCGCGCGGCCGTGCCCCAGGTTGGAGTCATGGACATGCTTCGTTTTCAGAAGTTCACCATCGGATGGAACTGGATTGCCGACTACGGCTCCAGCGACAACCCGGAAGAGTTTCAGACGCTGTATCGATATTCGCCCCTGCACAACATTCGCGAGGGCACGAAGTATCCCGCAACGCTCATTACCACCGCGGACCATGATGATCGGGTGGTGCCGGCGCATTCCTTCAAATACGCTGCCACGCTGCAGCAGAACGCGAGTCACGCCAACCCGGTCTTGATTCGCATCGACACACAGTCAGGCCACGGAGCCAGCAATACCAGCAAAGCGCTGGATACAGCGGCCGACATTTATTCGTTCCTCCTCTACAACCTTGGAGTAACGCCCCGGTTACCTTAAAACCCAAATTGTTGCTTTTTAACCTCGGGCCTAATCATTCCTTGATGCTTCCCGTCTATTACTACAGGTACATAGGTGCCCACCTCGGACCATAGCCTTGCTGTCGATGCCGGGACATGTGGTACCTTAGAGCGTTTCAAGAAGCAAAGATGCTGTACCGACGGAAATGGCATCTCACAGTGGGGTGACCGAATCTATTAAGAAGTCGGAGTGGTGATGAAAACCATGGTCAAGCGCAAGAGCGCGGTTCTGCTCAAAATGCAGTCGCTGGGGACGCTGGTCGGCGAGTCTGCATTCAGGCCGATGACCGGAGAATCGAAGAAGCCCGTCCTGGTATCCCCAGAAGAGCTGGGCATCACCTTCATTGGTCACTCATCGTTCCTGATTCAGATTGGCGCGCGTAAGCTGCTCGTGGACCCGGTATTCGCCGAGCGGCTCATCGCGTTGCGGCGCTTGCGCCGGCCCGGAGTCAGGATCAAGGAACTGCCCGCGATCGACATCGTGTTGCTCTCCCACGCGCACATGGACCATCTCAATCGGCCATCCCTCCGCCGGATCGTCGCCCATACCACAAAGATGACCGGGCGAGCTCCCATCGCCGTGGTGCCATGGGGAGTCGAAGACCTGGTCAGCGATCTGGGGTTTGCCCGGGTGGTCACCCTCGAGTGGTGGCAGACGAAGTCGATCAGTGGTCTTGAGATCACCATGACGCCCTGCAAGCACTGGGGAGCGCGCTTCTTCAAAGACACCCATCGCGGCTTCGGTGGTTACGTCATACGGGGTGGCGGCCACACCCTCTACCACTCCGGCGACACCGCGTATTTTGACGGCTTTGCCAAGATCGGCGAGCGCCTGAAGCCGGAGATCGCATTGTTGCCCATCGGGGCCTATAGTCCGGACAGCTATCGCGGCGTGCACACCTGCCCTGAAGAGGCGCTACAGGCATTTCTCGACCTGGGCGCGCGACGGATGATCCCTATGCACTATGGAACCTTCCGGCTTTCGCAGGAGCCGATAGAGGAGCCGGTAGAGCGCTTGATGGCGGCTGCGAGGCGCGCCGGGGTTGCGGGATCAGTGCGCGTGCTCCCGGAGGGAGATACCGAAGTGATTCGGCCCATCCCCGTCCCGGCCCACACCCGCCGCGCCGCGGCCAAAGGCTAGTCCGTAATTTATTGCGCCGGAGCCGGTCGCACTTTCCACCATAGCCCGCGCAGGGCCCTTACCACCCAACGCATCATCAACACGGTCGCCAGCAGCAGCACCAGCGTAATACTGGCGGCAGCCCAGGGATGCTGGGTGGCCAGCCATGTGATGCCTACCGCGGCGACGTCTTCGCTGCTGCTCAGGGCAATGTTTGATACCGGCTCGGGACTGGGCGTGACCAGCGCCCGCGCCGCTGTCTTGGAGCCATGTGCGGCAAGAGCAATCGCAGCCCCCACCGCGGTGGCCAGCAGCTGCATCTCGGGACTCAGTTGAGTCGTGGCCCGGTAAGCCAGCAGAGCGGCAATAGGAATGCGGATAAAGGTGTGCAGCCCATTCCACAGCAAATCGAGCCCGGGGATCTTATCAGCGACGAACTCAGCCGCGAAGAGGGTTGCGCTCACCCCGATGATCCACCAACTGGATAGCGTTTCCAGGCCGGGCGGCAAAGCGACCCAATGGGCATGAGCCAGCAGGCCAAGCGTCAGCACGGTTGCGTACACATTGAGCCCGGCCGCGAAACTCGCGGCGATAACCAGGGCGGCAATGGTGCTCGGCGTAAAAGCCATGTTGGAAGAGAATTCTAGACCTTTCTGCGCATCTGCTGATAAAAATCGCCGGCATGGATCTACAGCCAACCAAACCGCTTGAGCATCCAGAGCACCATCGCAGTGGAGGCCACCATCGCTCCCACCACGATCTCCGTTCCATGATCGGACTCGAGGAAGGGCAGACCCTTCAGATTCATTCCGTAAATGCCGGAGATGACCAGCGCCGGAAGGGCCACGGTGCTCAGCACCGTAAGCACTTTCATGACTTGGTTGGTGCGATTGGCAACGCTCGACAGGTACACGTCAAAGGTGTTGTTGAGCAGATCACGCAGCGTCTCCACCATATCCAGCAGGCGCAAAGAGTGATCGTAGACGTCGCGAAAAAACGGATAGAGTTCAGGGTTGATGATGGAGCCGGATTCGCGCTGCAGCGACATGCAGGCATCGCGAAGATTGACCAGGACCCGGCGCAGCTCGATCAACTTGCGCTTTTGTTCGAAGAGGTTTTCCAGGATCTGAGGTGACGGATTGTCGAGAACACTGTCCTGCAGGTCATCGATGCGATCATCGCTGTGATCGATGGAGACAAAGTAGGAGTCGACGATGCTATCCATGATCAGATAAAGAAGCCTCGATGGTTTCTCTTCCGGCCCCGCCTTGATGGCGCGCTGCAGAATTTCGTCGCTTTTGCAGGAGACATCGCGAATGGTGATGAGGTAGTCACCGCCTACAAACAGGAAGAGATTCCCAAAGCTCAGGTCCCCGTCTTCGACTGCCTGAATGAATTTCAGGATCAGGAAAAGATAGTTGTCCGTTCCCTCGGCCTTGAGTCGCTCGTTATTGCTGCGACAGTCTTCAATGTGCAGTGGATGAAGCTGGAACTGCCTCGCCAGATCGTCGAGTCTTGGGTCATTGGGATCATCAAGGGCGTACCAGGACACGAAGACCTCCTGCGATCGTGGAAATTCGCCTTCCACCGCATATCGAGGAGAACACGTCTGCGCAACGTTCTGGTTAAGAAAAGGCGGCCAAATTGCGCGCAGAAAGGGCAAGGGGACGGCCGGATGCTGCGAAGCGGGGATGTTTGTAGGCGGGCTATGCGGCTGGCCATCAAGGCCAGCCGCATAGGATGTGGCTCTTGCCGGTTGTGTTTATCGAGCGGCTACTACTTCGCCGGCGCCCATTTTGGCCAGACGGTCGGCCAATAGCTTTTCCAGCTTCTCCAGCGCTTCGCTGAAGCCTTCGATGCCTTCCTTCAACTTGTCGTGAGCCATGCGATCGGCCGCGTGCATTTTTTCAAACGTGGCCTCATCAATCGGGATCTTCTCGATTTGCAAGTTCTGCGAGTTCTTCGCATCCAGCTTGCGCGGCAAATCACCCTCTGTCGATTGAAGCTCTTCCAGAAGCTTGGGAGCAATGGTCAGCAAATCGCAGCCCGCCAGTTCGCGAATCTCCCCGATATTGCGGAAGCTTGCCCCCATCACCACGGTCTTGTAGCCAAACTTCTTGAAGTAGTTATAAATCTTGGTCACCGACTGCACCCCCGGATCGTCCGCTCCCTGGTAGTCCTTGCCCGTGTCCTTCTTGTACCAGTCGAGAATGCGGCCTACGAAGGGCGAGATCAACGTGACTTTAGCCTCAGCGCAGGCGATGGCTTGATGCACGCCAAACAGCAGCGTCAGGTTGCAATGAATGCCTTCCTTCTCCAGTTGCTCCGCGGCTTTGATGCCCGGCCAGGTAGAGGCGATTTTGATCAGTATGCGCTCCCGCGAAATGCCCGCCTCGTCATACTGCTGGATGATCTCCCGCGCTTGCTTCATGGTGGCAGCGGTGTCATAGGACAACCGTGCGTCGACTTCAGTCGAAACGCGACCGGGAACGATAGCCAGAATCTTCTTTCCGAAGGCCACCGCCAGGTGACGAAAGGCCAGATTGGCTACATCTTTGTCCTTAGCTTGGGGACCGAGCTGTTTTCTAGCCTCGAGGAGCACTCCATCCACAATGGGCTGATACTGTGGCATCCCGGCGGCTGCGGTGAGAAGAGAGGGATTGGTCGTTGTGTCCTGGGGCTTGAATCGTTCGATCGATTCAAAATCCCCGGTGTCGGCGACGACCACCGTCATTTCCTTAAGCTGGTCGAGCAGTTTCTTGGCCATTTGATATCTCTCCTTGCTTACACCTTGAGTGTAAGGCTTCACGTTGTTGAGATTCTTAAAATCGCGATAGGTTTCATTCGACCTGAGAATTGCCCTCAGGCCGACAATAAGATTACTTAGCGTCCGAATCCCCTCTACGGTAATGGCACCGGACGCCGGGCTGCATAAGGGCCACTCCGGCCGCCGTGCCGTTAAGGATCAAGTCTCCTGGAAACAGCGTCATGGCTCGCCAATATTCCCTGGGGCTCGTACCCGAGTTTGCTATGCGCAAGACTCTACCGCCCGGGCAACGTCTCCTCGACCTCAGGGGAACGTAGGCTTTCATTACCACTTTGATCTACGGCCGACACGGAATAGGCGTAGGTATGTTCCGGTTGTGCCCCAGCGTCCCGATACGAGGTCTCAACCCCCACGGAAGCGATGCGCTGGGCCGGCAAACCTCCATGCACATCGCGGCGATAGACACGGTAATCGGCCAGATCGCTATCGCTGTCCGGCGACCAGGAGAGATCGATGGTCCCTGCAGCTCCATCGGCGACAACAACTAGCCCCCGGGGAACGGCCGGGGGAAACTTGTCGATGGTCTCAATCACGATGGCTTCGCTGGGCAAACCCTGTATCTCTACGGATTGTCCTGAGACAGCCACGGTTGCGACCCGTTCGAGCGTGTAGCGATATCGTTGGTTGAACAGCGCGGAGTTGTCGATCGCGTGACCCGGGTCTGCGCTATCTTTCCCATGGACCATGAGGGTTTGAGCGGCTGCGGGTACGGCCGGCGCGAGCACAGACCTGGGAGCGTCCTGGGCCGCGGTGGCGGTCAGTTGCAGGCGCTCGATGCGATAGGAGATCGATCTCCCGGGTTCGGAGGCCGGCTCCCAGTTGAGCAGGACACCGTCTCCTCGCACCTGCCCATTGAGTCCGGTGACGGCGGGTGGGCTCACCCCGGCCGCGCTGTAAGCGGCATTCGACGGGCCTGCGGATTTACCCGCATGGTTATTCAAGATGACCTCATAGCGCAGCAGCCGGTCCGGTCCCTGGGTGAGAGGGGCGGGCAATTCATCCGTGTATTCCCCTGCTTTCCCTGGCGCGAGAGAAAGGCTGCCGACGTTTCCGCAGCTACCTTTTTCAACCGCACGGCAGACCTGAACCGTGACCGGGTGCTGGAGAGCGATGTGGTCCGTGGTGCGTGTTGGCATCGTCCAAGCCAAGTGAACTGAGTTGCCGATGCGCACCGCGGAGAGATTTGCGGCTGGCGTCGGCAGCTTCAGGCTTGGCGGCTCCGGCGCCGCGGGTGAGCCGCAGCCGATCACCGAACCGGCAACCAAAATCAGCAGCGCGATGCCAGAGCGAGCGATGCGGGGCGCTGAAACCAGGAGCTTGCGATGCATGCTCTCCCAACGTAAATCATTCGATCGATGAGCGTAGCGGCGGGTGGCCTCTAAGGCTGGGTCAAAATGGCGCGAAGACCGTCCTCGAGTGCGGGATATTGGAATTCGAACCCCGAACTACACAAGCGAGTCGGCAAGACCCGCTCACTCCGCAGGATCGTAGCCTCCGCCATTTCGCCCAAAGCCACTCGCAACGCAAAGGCGGGGACTCGAAGCAGCGTTGGGCGGTGAAGGGCCCGCCCCAGGCAACCAGTGAACTCCAAATTTGTCACCGGGTTGGGCGCAACCAGATTGACCGGACCAGCCAGGCTCGCTGTCTCCAAGGCAAACTCAATTACCCGCATCACATCTGGCAGCGCCACCCAACTGATCCATTGTCGGCCGCTCCCTAGCTGGCCACCCAGTCCGGCGCGAAAGACCGGCAGCATCTTCGCCAGGGCGCCTCCCTCCGGCGAAAGGACAACGCCAAATCGCAGATGAACGACCCGGATTCCGGCGTCTGAGGCCGGCTGCGTGGCTCTCTCCCAGGCAAGACACATTTCCGGGAGAAACCCACTCCCTGGCCCGGAGGTCTCAGTCAGCAACTCCTCGCCGCGTTCGCCATAAATGCCGATAGCCGACGCACAAACCAGCACCGCTGGCTTGGGCTGCAGTCCGGCCAGCAGGGTGGCGAGCGCGCGCGTAGACTTTACCCGGCTTTCCTGGAGTTCGCGTTTGTAGGACGAGCTCCATCGCCGATCTGCCAGATTTGCCCCGGAGAGATGGACTGCGGCGGTGGTCCCTTCAATCTCCTGGGGACGGCGCATCGGCGCGGCCGCATAAGGGTCCCAAAGCAGCTGAAAACCCGCATCGGAGACAGCGGCCCCAGGCGACAGGCGCCGACGCAGGGAAATAATAGAAATCCGTTTGCCCCGCAGAGTCCGTACTAAAGAAGTACCGATAAGTCCCGATGATCCAGTCAACAAAATTTGATCGGTTGTCATCTCACGTATGCATCCTTGCGATGCTCGCCTCTCCCCGATAATTCTGAGATAATGTTCATGAAAAAGGAAATTGTTTTCTTCCTGGCAACATTTTAAGTGCGCATCTCATCTCAGGTATTGATCCACATACTGCACAAGGAGCCCGCGCCGTGGAAACCAAAGACCCAGCGACAAGTTCGCAGATTGATCCCGCCAGTGCGGAATCGTTTATCGCAGAGAAGCGCATTGGCGAACGAATCAAGCGGCTCCGCCTGAAGAAGTCAATGGGGCTGGTCGAATTGGGCCGGCATACCGGCTTGTCCGCCAGCTTCCTGTCACAGCTCGAGACCGGCCGCGTGGTGCCGACTCTACGTAACCTGGCTCGGGTGGCCATGGTTTTTAGCAAGGACCTTTCCTACTTCTTTGAAACCGAACCGCACACTCTCTTCCGCGTCCATCGAAAAAAAGAGCGCGTTCGTCTGCCCCAGACTGGCGTCGACGATCCAACCTACTACTTCGAGAGCCTGGGATACATGGTTCCCGATCGGCAATTGGATCCCTACTACGCAGAGTTTGTTCCCCTGAAGAAAAACATTGAGATCCGGCCGCACGTACATCCCGGCTATGAGTTTCTGTACATCCTTGAGGGCGAACTCGAAATTCGCCATGCGGACAAGACGCATGTCCTCACTGCGGGAGACGGAGTGTACTTTGATGCCAGCACGCCTCACGGGTATCGCTGTGCAGGCAAGGCAGCAGCGCATGCCATCATCGTGACCATGCATCAACTGCAGTCGCCACAACCGGCCATGAATCTGCGCCCGCTGGGGGCCGCCATGGGGCCGAAGGCCGCCGTGGTGACCGCGCCCTCCGGCAGGCCGGCGTCGACCACAATTCCCACCCCAACCCGCACCAAGGAGACCCTCCAGGCCGAGCCTTAGGGTTAAAGCATTTTCACTTCTGGTGTACGCGAGGCAACCGCTCCCGACCCCCGAATTTCCTGTTCGCAGCTCCAAAAAGAATCGCGTGTGCGGCTTCCACTAAGGAAATCCGCATGAGGTTCGTCGACCCCACTGAGCCTTACAGGAAATTCGGGTCGGGGCTTTTCCTCAAGAAAAGCCGCACTTCGCCGGATTTGACCATGCAGAGTAGAAGTGAAAATGCTTTAGGCCCGGCCCACGGGCAGAAAGAACTCTTCAATTTCCCGCCAGCCGGCAACCCGGCGAAAACCGGTGACCGCCGCATTATGGGGAGCTGAGAAGAGGATTCCCTGGCCTTTGAATCGTTGAAAGTGCCGGAAGGTGTCGTCAATCAGGTAGTCGGCGAGCAGGATGCTCTTGTCCCCGCAGAAAACGAAGTGGGTCGGCGGAATGAAGGGAAAGTGCCGTCGTAACCACCGGTATTTGGGACCGAATGAATTAGGGAACTCCATGGCAGCGGTGGCGATAAAGATCTCGTAGTGTTGGCTCAGCTTGGCCAGGACTTCCTGGCTGTCCTCGAGGACCGGCAGGTCCTCGAAAAAGTCTTCACTGCGAAGGTAAGCCTCCAATCGCTCGTGCCGGTCGGCAGAGACGATATCCCACAGCCACTTACCTTCCAACTGATCTTTGGTGATGGCCTCGCCGTGGTCACGGTTGTAGCGCGCAAGGTGTTCGCTCAGGGCATCTGCCAGCACCTCGTCCATGTCGACAGCAATTCGCTTCATTCCTAAATGTTAAGCCCCGCCCCTCGATTTTGTGGTTAAGCCGGATTTTTGGAGCAGCGCTCGTTTCTACGCACACGTGCACCCGGCTGGGATCGCAGCAGGCTCAACAGCCACGGAAAAAGTCGCTAAAGCGTCTGGGGGAGAGAAACTGCCGGTCGGAGTTGAGTCTCGGCGGAGTTTGTGCCCTAGCAGTACTCTGTAGAACTGGATGGGTGCCCCACGTTCGCCAAAGCGTACGTGGGCCGAAAACGACGGGCGACCCGGATTTCCTGCACGTGGCGCCAAAACAGGTCCGCGTGTGCGGTCCCGGCTGGCCGGGACCGCATGAAGTTCGCCAACGCCAACAATCTCCACAGGAAATCCGGGGAAGCCCACCATAGCTTTTTAGGATATCGACCAGCAAATCCCCTTCGGGTCGACTTTTCCGCAGTCTGCAAGCCCCCGGCTAATCACGACGCCTGGGTAGTGACCTGAGCGGGATCGAAGTACAACAACCGTCCACAACTCTCGCAATTCAGCAGCGTGCCTTCCCGCACCTGATTCCAAAACTGTGGACGCAATTGCATTTGGCACGAGAGGCACCGTTGTCCTGCGGCGCGCGCCAGCGCGGTCTTGCGAGAGGAGGAAGCAATGCGGTCGTACCGCGCAAGCAGTGCCTCG
>Ga0302325_10002410_pt1 | contig 45471 bp, 47 predicted proteins | sample Palsa_T0_2_FD_201948 | JGI IMG/M metagenome (GOLD analysis project Ga0302325, IMG submission 201948) | Peat permafrost microbial communities from Stordalen Mire near Abisko, Sweden - Palsa_T0_2 | ecosystem: Environmental > Terrestrial > Soil > Palsa > Peat permafrost | place: Sweden: Abisko...
GACCGGGGCGGTCCGCAGCGCGAGGCTTTCTAACGACACGCTCGGCGATCGACCGGGTTCGGAGGAAGTCGTTGAGGCGGCGGTGCTCGCCGCTGCCACGACAACCTATGCACCGAAGATCAGGGATTGCGTCGCTGTCCCGGGCAGCTATGCGTTTCGGTCCGACTTTACGAACTGAGCGCCAGCGGATGACCGAAGCTTATCACCAATCTGTGTTTCCACGACGCCGACGACATCGAAATCGTCTATCTTGCGGTCGGGACGCCGAAGCAATGCGAATAGCCGTCGTCGTCGGTGAGGAAGAACTCGGTCTGGCCGTAGTCTCGGCGTTCCAGCTCTGAAACGCCGTACCCAAGGCTCTTCAATCGCTCTCTTGTTTTGTAAATATCCTTCGGCGCCCAGTAGAGTCGAATGCCCTCGTAGTCTGTGATTCGCCACGGCGGGCGGAAAAATCACACCCCCAACGCCGGGGCCGGCGGCCGCTCGGCTTGTGAAGGCGACCGACCTCCGGGCACGACAATCGGTTGGGGTACGGGATAATACGTAACGCCCGGCAAAAACTGCGCACCTGCGAAGCGCGCCGAATTGTTGACGAGGTGCGCACGTTCGGGAGCAGTGGAATGCGACGGACCCTATCCACGCCGGCTTTGTCCCTTTTCTTCGCCTGCGCGCTCGGCGGAGGCTCGACGCTGCCGGCGGGCGCGGGACCGGTAGCGCGCGGACACACCGTGAAGCAGATTCTTCGCGATGGACAGCAGGTCGCGGCGGCCGACGGGGTCACGGTAACTCCGTCCGGTGGAAAACCCGAAACCACGATTCGGCAAGGCGAGTCGATCGTCGACGGAACGCGGGTCGACGTTCCGGCCCACCTCGTCGTCGTCATCGTCAGCACGGACGCGAAGAGCACGATCACGCTCAATCCCGGCGCCAGCTTGACCTTCATCAGCACCGGTTCGGGCGAGCTGGTGTCGAGCAACGGCGGGCATGCCGTCTTCAGCATCGTCCCCGGGTCGCTCGACTTTTTTCACGTGCAATCGGGTGAGGCGCTCATCGCCTCCGTCCACGGCACCGTGTTCTCCGTCGACGCGGACCAGGGCCAGGTGACGTTCGACTGCACGCGCGGCGAGGTTGGGATCCAGAAGACCGGCTACCTGTTGGTGGGCGAGAAGAGCATTGCGGTCTCGCTGAACGACGTCATTTCCGCGGCCCAGGCTCCGAGCGTGACGTACCAGCCGCGCTCGACCTGGTTCTTTGCAAAATTTGCGAACTTCGCCGAAGCCGATGCGTATTATCAAGCGCAATTGGTGGCGGCGCAGCAAGGCGGAAATCCGTACGCCATCGCCGCCGCGCTGTATAACGCCGGGGCCGTGGAAATGCACACGGGGAGTTACCCCAAGGCCTTAGCGCACTTTCAGCAGGCGTATGCGATCGCGCTGAAGGCCGGAGATCGCGGCGGACAAGAGAGACTGCTCACGGCCATCGGTTTCGCCCAAGCAAAGCTCGGAAACTACGCGGCCGCATTCGACTCCTCCAAGCAGGCCTTTACGATCGCGCGCGATCTTGGCGACCTGACCGGCGAGGCGTTCAGTCTGACCGGCATCGGTGACATCGAAAACGAACGGGGCCGGCTCGCCGACGCTCTGCAATCGTTCCAGCAGGCGTTCGCGATCGAACGCGACCTAGATTACGCTCCGGGCGAAGCGTACGCCCTGGGCCACATCGGCACGGCGGAACAGGGGCTTGGGCAAGCTGCCGATGGCGTGGCGTCGGAGCAGCAGGCGCTGGCGATCTTGCAGCAACTCGGAGACCGACAGGGCGAGGCAGAGGTAAATTTAAGCATCGCCATCCTTTATGGTGACCTCGGCCGATACGCCGATGGATTGCAAGCGGCGCAACGTTCGCTTGCGATCTCGCGCGAACTTGGCGCGCGTGACGACGAGGCCTGGGTGCTCAACAACATGGGCCGCTTCGAGCAGAGCCTGGGGCGCGTCGCGGACGCGCTCGCCGACTATCAGCAGTCGCTTGCGCTCTATCAAGCGCTGGGCGATCGTATGGGCGAGGGTCGAGCCACCATGAACGTCGGCCGCGCCGAAGCCGCCCAAGGCCGGGATGCCGAGGCGCTGCAATCCCTTCAGCAGGGACTTACGATCGAGCGAAGTGTGGGCGACGTGGTCGGAGAGTTACGCTCGATGCTGATCATGGGTGAGGTCAAGAACCGGCAAGGTCAATTCGCAAGCGCGCTGCAATCGTTCCAACAGGCTGCTGCGCTGGCGCAACAAGCGGGCGATCGCGGCGACGAACTGGCCGCCCTGATCGACGTCGGCCTGAACCAGGCCCAGCAACATCACGATCCCGACGCGTTAGCAGCATTTCAGCAGGCGCTGACCCTCGCACAGCAACTGGATAACGCCGGCGCCGTCGCGAACGTGAACGCGGACATCACGGCGCTTCGCGCGCGAATGAATTCGAGCCCGTCGCCGTCACCGGCGCCCGCGAGCACTCCCGCCTAGCTGACCGGCCAGCCTAGCTGGAGGGGCTCGCGTTCAGTGCTTCGTGCCGATGCAGACCGTCTTGCCGACGACTTTCCAGCCGCTGCCGTCGTTGGCTTCGGATACGTCCGTCGATTGCAGGAACGACGTGTTGGTGAAGGTGTCGCGTACCTTCATCGTGTGTCCCAGAGCGTCGGTGAAGGTACCTTGCCACACGTTGTGCGGTCCGAACGATATCATCGTCTCCGAGCCGTAAGAGCCGTCCGGGGTCGCAAACACACCGACCCAGGTCTTCTTGGACGGAACGTAGACATTGTATCCCTCGCTGCTGTTCGGACCTGAATTCTTGAAGGTCAAGCGTCCTGGCTGCGAACCAGCTACGACCGTGCTGGTCGAGGTTGCAGGCCCGCTTACCGGTCCGGGCTGATTGTTCCGGCACGTCATCGTCTGACCGATCAGGAAGTCCAAGCCGTGCGGCCCGACGCCGATCTTCGAAAGATCGTCGGCGCGCGCGGGCGCCGCAGCGAGACTCATCAGACCGGCAAACGCGACAACCGAAAGCTGCTTCAACATGCCGAGCGTTACGGCAACGTTCGCTCGCCTCCCTCCGGCCGCTACGGAACGGTTCGCTCGGGCGGCTCGCCGGCGGCTGCGTCGAGGCATTGGTTGACGACGGCGTCGGCAGCGGCGTTTTCCTTGCGGGGAACGTGGCGGATGTCGATGTTTTTGAAGCTGCGGAGCAAGCTCTTGGCTTTCGCGTGCAAAGGGATGAGGTCTGCGTGTTTGACCCGATAGACGCCCGTGATCTGGCGAACGACGAGTTCGGAATCCATCCGGATCGTGATGTCGTCGACGCCGAGTTCGCGCGCGCGCTGCAAACCGGAGACCAGCGCCTTCCATTCGGCGACGTTGTTCGTCGCGACGCCGAGATATTCGCCGATCTCGGCGAGCACGGTCCCGTCGTCGGCAAACAGGACCGCTCCGCTTGCGGCGGGACCGGGGTTGCCGCGCGAACCACCGTCCGCGAAGAGCGTCGCCCTCACGCGCCTAGAGTTGCCCCGCGCGAGCGTCGCGGCCTGCGGATCGGACCCGCGGGTTGCGGGCCGCTACCCGGCTCGTGCTAAACTAACCGCCTGTGAACGACTCCGCGATCTCCGTCCGCCGGCTCGTCAAAGCCTACGGCGACCTGCGGGCCGTCGACGACATTTCGTTCGAGGTCGCGCCGGGGACGATCTTCGGGTTGCTGGGGCGCAACGGGGCCGGTAAGACGACGACGCTCGAAACCTGCATCGGCCTGACCAAACCCACGTCCGGCAGCGTGCGCGTCGACGGACTCGATCCCACCCGTCGCCCCGACTTCGAACAGTTGCGACGGCGCGTCGGGGTGCAGCTGCAGGCCACGTCCCTACCGGAGAAAGCGCTCGTGCGCGAGATCCTGTCGATCTTCTTCGAGTACTATGGGCTCGCGCCGCACGTCGCGGAGTTAGCGGCGCGGGTCGGACTCGAGGAGAAACTGGACCGCTTCGTGGGAAAGCTTTCGGGCGGCGAACAGCAGCGGCTGGCCCTGGCACTGGCGCTGCTGCACGATCCGGCGATTCTGTTCCTCGACGAGCCGACGGCCGGGATGGATGCGTTCGGCCGGCGCATCTTGTGGGGCGAAATCGACCGCTTACGCGAGGCCGGCAAGACCGTCGTCCTAACGACGCACTACATCGAAGAAGCGGAGCGGCTGTGCGACGAGGTGTGTATCGTGCAGGCCGGCCGGATCGTCGCCCGCGATACGCCGGCCGCGCTCGTAGCGGCGTACGGCGGCGCGGCGACGATCGCGTTCTCCGCGCGCGGGTTCACGGCCGATGAGGCGCTGGCGGCGGATCCGACGCTTGCGCCGCTCGGGCGCTGGGCGAAAGTGAGCGAACATTGGTCGCTGGCGGTTGCGGGCGAGCCCGGCGCGGCGCTCGGTGCGATCGTCGCATACGCCAACGCGCGCGGGGTTTCGATCGACAAACTCGACCTGCGACGGCCGGATCTCGAAGATGCGTTCATCGCCATCACGGGCGAATCGCTCGCAGACGAGACTGTGGGCGACGGCAGCGGAGCGGCCGCGTGATGCTGCCGATCCTGCGAGGGTTGCGACTGCTGTTCGTGCAGACCCGCGCCGATTTCGTCTGGTACTTTTGGCGCGACGGTGAAATGATCTTCTGGTCGCTCGCGTTTCCGGTCTTCTTCCTGTTCGTGTTCTCGTTTGCGCTGGGCAGCGGTTCGACGCGCCAAACCTCGACGTTTCTGGTTCCGGGGCTGATCGGAGCGCAGGTCTTCAGCTCCGGTTTTTGGGGCGTCGGCGCGATGCTCTCGACGTTTCGCGAAAAGAAAGTCTTGCGCCGTATCTATCTGACGCCGCTGCCGGCGTGGGTCTTCTTCGCCGCGCTCGTGCTCTATCGGATGACGCTGCTGGCGGCGCAGGCCGCGCTGCTGGCGACGATCGGGGCACTCTGCTTCCACGTGCGCGTAATCGGCAACCCGCTCGAAATCGCCGCGATCCTGGCGCTCGGCGCGGCGACCTTCGTCTCGCTCGGAGCGGTGATCGGAGCGGTCGTGCGTTCGACCGAGAGCGCGAACAACGTCGCTTCCGTACTGACCGTTCCGCTCGCCTTCGTCAGCGACGCCTACATTCCGATCGACCGGTTTCCTGGAAAGGTGCCGGACCTGTTGCGGTTGCTGCCTTCGACCGAATTCGTCGACGCGTTCCGCGGCATCGCGATGGACGGGCAGTCTCTGGCACATTACGCCGGCTGGATCGGCCTGCTCGCGCTCTGGGCGGTCGCCGGGACGGCCGTCACCGCACGCTATTTCCGCTGGGTCTGAGCGTCAAGCTGAAACTGGCGGCTCCAGCAAGAAGGGCCGACCGCGCTGGTGAGGTGCGCCTGAAGTTCGTTCAAACGGTAAAGGGGGTTGAGCTCGGTTGACGCCTGACGAGATTACGGCGCTTGCGAGTGCCGGGGCGTTGCTCGTTATTTCGGCAACGGCGATTGCAGCGTTCATTCAATTGCGTCATATGCGGACGAGTAACCAGCTCATGGTGCTCAATGGCTTTCGCGAAGCGTACGAAAGTCCGGTGATGGCCACCGCTCGTTATGCGCTGCCTGAGGTTCTCGAACGACTTAGCGATCCCGAATCGCGGCGTGAATTAATGGCAGCCACCAGTCCGGAATGGGCGCGCCAGGTGTTTCCGCTGATGCGTCTCTTTGAGACGCTGGGGACCTACACCAATCGCAACATCGTTCCGAGGGACCTCGTGTGCGATCTATGGTCGCCCGTCGTCGTCTCCAGTTGGAACGAATACGCGCCGCTGATCGCCATCATGCGTCGCCGCGGGGGTCCGGCGTCGTTCGAGAATTGGGAGATGCTCGCCGTGCTGTCGCACCGTTGGTTGGACGAGGGTCGCGAGTCCTATCCGAAACACCTGCCGCGATTAGATCTCAGCGACCCGTGGGCCGCAGATGACGGCATCTCCACGGAGGCCGACGCGTAGCATTGCGGCAAGTACGATAACTCTGAAAGACCTAGGAGCCGGCATGGACATATTAGCGGGAAAAGTAGCGGTCATTACGGGCGGAGCCAGCGGCATCGGAAATGCGGTCGCGGCGCGAGCGGCGGCCCGGGGAATGAAGATCGTCCTGGCCGACATCGAGGAGCGCCCGTTGCGCGAGGCGGCGCGCTCGCTATCGGATAACGGCGCGGACGTCCTGCCGGTCGTCACCGATGTCTCCGAGGCGTCGTCGGTCGAGGCGCTACGCGATCGCACGCTCGAACGCTTCGGTGCGGTGCACCTGGTCCACAACAACGCCGGCGTCGGCGGCGGCGGACTGTTGTGGACGATCAGCGAGGCCGAGTGGCGCTGGGTTCTCGGCGTCAACTTGTTCGGCGTGATCCACGGGATTCGGACGTTCGTCCCGCTGATGGTGGAACAAGGTGAAGGTCACGTCGTGAACACGGCCTCATTGGCCGGCCTCGTGTCGCCACCATTCTACGGTCCCTACTCCGCGAGCAAGCACGCCGTCGTCACGATCTCGGAAATCCTCTTTCGCGATCTGCGCATTGTAGGTTCGAAGGTCGGCGTTTCGGTGCTGTGTCCCGGCTTCGTTCGAACCCGGATCAGCGAAGCGGATCGCAACCGTCCGCAGTGGGCGCCCGCGCCGCCGACGAATCCGGCCGCGGAGCAAGTACGCGCCGCAGCGGCGCAGGCGGTCGCGGACGGGATCGACCCGGCGGCCGTGGCTGACAGTGTGCTCGATGCGGTCCGAACGAACCGCTTCTACATCCTCACGCATCCCGAGTTGAACGGGGCGATCGCGCTGCGTCTGCAAGATATCCTCGAGGGACGCGCGCCGACGGACTTGGCACCTGCTCCAGCCTAATTGACGGACGCGCGCCGATTCGATCACGCCTCCAACGGCGATAGCTCGGGGCGGGTCTGCTTGGCCAACGCCCGAACCCGGAAGAACCAGCCAGAACTCAGGAGTCCTTTTCGCATGCACGACGACGCACTCAGCACCAGGCGCAACGATCTCACCCGCCGCCAGCTGCTGGCCGGCATTGGTTCCGCGGCGGCCGTAGCCGGCGCGGCGCCGCTGTTGGGGGCGGCGGGTTCGCCCGGCCTCGCCGACATCGCCCGGATGTTGAAAGTCGATCCGAAATACGCCGGCAAAGGCCTGACCTTCGACTTGGGTGCGGTGTATCCGATCACGGGCCCCGGCGACATCTACGGCGCGCACCTCAGTGACATCCCGAAGATGGCGTTCCGCCAGATCGAAGCGATGGGCGGCCCGACCTTCAACCTCATCCTCAAAGACAACAGGTCGGGCGACCCGCAGGCGGGCGCGCAGGCCGTGCGCGAACTCGGCTTCGCGAGGGTTCCGATGATGCTGTCGTCCTACGTCGCCGACTTGGGGGCGATGCTCAACGGCATCAAACTCTACAAGATCTTCAGCATCGACGGCAGCGGCGGCACCTCGATCTTCGGGCAGAGCAAACCCTACTTCTGGGGCTCGATCGCCACGTCGCCCAACGACGCGCTGCCCGGGATGATCGACTTCGTGCACCAAACGATGCCCAATGCCTACACCCTAAGCTTCGTTGGTTGGGATCTCGGGCCGCTCGGCGACATCGTGGCCAAGGACGCGCTCAAGTATTTCAAGCACGCCAACATGACCTTGGGGGTAGCCGAAAAGGCCAAGGTCGGATCGACCGATTTTTCGGCCAACCTGGTGAAGATCAAAGCCAGCGATCCGGACGTCGTGTGCTGCGTCGTGTACGGTGAAGACGTCGGCTACTTCATGAAACAGTACGCCTTGACCGGCATGAAGGCGCCGGTGATCGCCTTCACGCACTCGATCGCGGCCCAGCAGATCGCCGGCCCCGCCTACGAGGGCCTCTATTTCATCTTCGACTACTTCGATGCGGAGCGCCCGCCCAATCCGTGGTCGAGGTTCTTCATCGACGAGTTCTACAAGCTGGAGGGGACCCAGTACGCGCCGGATTACTACGCCGCCAACACCTACGAGGATTGCTTTACGCTCTGGGAATGCGTGCGACGCGTGCTCAAGAAGCGCGGCGATCCGCAGGACGGCGCACAGCTCGATGCGGCGCTGCGCGACGACCCGAACTTTCCCAGCGTCTACGGCGGCGACGCGAACACGGTCGGCACGATCAGCTTCGACCTGCAAACCCACTCCGTCAAGCACCGGCCGATGACGGTAGCGCAATTCAAGGACGGCAAGGTGACGCCACTCGCGCACTTCGATATCGGCGGCGCAGACTTCAAACTGCTCCCAACCGCTTAGCGCTGAGAGCGCGACAAATGGGTATAGCACAGTACCCATGGGAGGGTGGCATATGATTAAGAACGACGTGCAACAAGGCGACGGACTGGGCGAGTCCCAGCCGGAGCCAAGAGAAGACGCTCTCGGCGAGAAGACGTTCGGCGACGACAAAGCGGATAATGCCGGCGATCCGAAGATCGTCGATTACCCCGAAAATTCGGAGGACATAACGGACGACATCGAGGCCGGTCAGCCGGCCGTTCGTTCGATGCAGAAGTCGTAGCAACCCCAAGCGGGGTTGCGGGCGTGAACGAAAGCGACGCGTTCGTCCGCAAACAGGCGCACTAGCGTGCCGGCGGCAGCGCCCGGTTGCGCGACGTCGGCATCGACGATCGAGAGGATCCCGCGCGCGGTAGGGCCGTACGCGCGCAGCGTGAGCGGCCGCCCGGCGAAGTCTGAGGGAAAGCCAGCGTTCGGGTCATAGCGCTCGCAGGCGTCAGCGTGGATGAAGATCGGGCCGGTTTCGGAGTATGGGCCGGTGGCCTCAAACGGCGTATAGGCGCAGAGGATCAGCCGTTCGCCGGCGTGCGTTCGGCGCAAGCAAGAGCGACACGGGTTGCCCTCGGAGTCGGACTCCCACACGGCGAGCCGGTTGCCGAGGTCGTCGGTCAGCGTCGTGCGGATGCGCTCGGCGAAGCCGGCGGCGAGTGCGATGATGCGGTAATCCATGTCGCCATCGTAGCGCCGGAGGCCCGGCAGGGCTATCGGGATCTTGCGGCCTCATTCCTCGTGGCTAGGTGTACAGCTCGATTTCATCCACGGCCGGGCTCGGGTTCATCGGACGGAGTTGCCCGCCGCCGGCTCTAAAACATGAAGATGGAGATCGACACCGTCATCGTTGGTGCGGGTCCCGCCGGCCTTGCGACAGGTGCGTGCCTGCGGCGCGCGGGCGTTCCGTTTGTCATTCTGGAGCGAGCAGATAACGTTGCTTCATCCTGGCGCAACCACTACGCGCGACTGCACTTGCACACCGCCAAGGGGCACTCGGGTCTGCCGTACGTGCCGTTTTCAAAGGAGACGGCCCAATACGTTCCGCGCGAGCAGGTCGTTGAATATCTCGAGGCCTACCGCAAAGCATTCGATCTACCGATCCACAGCGGTGAAGACGTGACCGCGGTCCGCCGAGACGCGGACATGTGGACGACGCGCTCGACGACTGACACCTGGCGGTCCCGGCATCTCGTCGTTGCGACCGGCTACAATCGCGTTCCGGTTCGGCCCACTTGGCCCGGTGAATCCGAGTTTCGCGGGCGAGTTCTCCATAGCAGTTCCTACCGCGACGGGGAGGCGTTTCGAGGCCACAGCGTGCTGGTCGTCGGCCTTGGCAATACGGGTGGCGAGATTGCGGTCGATCTTACGGAGCACGGTGCTCGCGCTAGCTTGAGCGTACGCAGTCCGGTTTGGATCGTGCCGCGCGATCTCATGGGGCGGCCGGTGCAGGAGTCGACGATTGCGTTGAGCTTTCTTCCCCTGGCCGTCAGGGACGCTGTCGGGCGCATCGCCTCCCGGGTCGTTTTCGGAGACGTCTCACGGCTGGGCTTACGCACGCCGGCTGAAGGCCCGATGACGCAGATCGTCAAGCGCGGGCGCATTCCGATGATCGATATTGGAACGATCGCGCTCATTCGCGCGGGGAAGGTGCTGGTCGAACCGGATATCGAGCGCTTCACCGTCGACGGCGTGCAGTTCAAAAACCGTGTCGAAAAAGCTTACGACGCGATCGTCCTTGCAACGGGCTTCAGGTCGGGCCTCGAAGATTTCCTCGAAGAGGGCGCAAGGGACTCATCGAAGCTAGTACCGGGGCTCTACTTCGTAGGATTTCGAAACGTTCCGACCGGCCTGCTTCGTGAAATCGGCACCGAAGCTCGCGTGGTCGCCGCAGCCATTGCTGCAGCTAGGCAGCCGATTCCGGGCTGAGGTGGGTATGCAGGGCGGTGAGGGCGGCCGCGACGGCTTCATCTTCGCCTTCGATCTCGGCGCTGACGCAGGAGCGCGGGCCGGCGCCGAGGCCGAGCAACCTCACGACGCTGGTCGCATCGGCCGAGTTCGCTCCGAAAAGCAGCTTTACGCGGGCACCGCTCTTGCGGATCGCCATGGCGAGCGCCGCCGCGGGACGGGCGTGGATGCCTAACGGATCGGTGATCAGGATCTCTTCGACGATACGCTTCACGGCTGGCTCTCCACGATCTCGCACTGCATTGCCACGGCCGAGTCGCGTTGTGCGTCATCGAGCGGCGTGGTAATCCAGCAGTCGATCTCACTCATCACAGCGATGCGGTGGGCAAATACGAGGCCGGCCCGGCTGGCCGGTGCGACGACGGTCTTGTGCATTGCGTGCTGAAGCAGGTCGTGTTTGAATCGGGCGTCCTCATCGGCGGTCGTCGTAGCGCCGGCTGCGTGATGAACGCCCTCGACTTCGACGAATGCCTTGTTCGCGACCAGAAACTTCAAATCACTCGCGCCGAGCGGCTGCGGCAGCGTGTAGCCGGCCGGGTGCAGCTTACCTCCGAGTAAAATCACGTCGATGCCGGGCTTCCCGAGCAGCGTCCGCGCGACGTCCAGCTGGTTGGTCACGATGATGAGCCGCATCGGTTGCGCGGCGAGCCGGCGTGCGACCGCCGGCATCACCGATTGACCTTCGAGGATCACCGCGTCGCCGGTGGCGAGGCGCCCGTACACGGCGGCGGCCAGCGTATCCTCGCCGACCGAGCGCACCGGCAACCTCGACGCTACCGGAGCTTCGGCAACCGCTCCGCCGTGAACGCGATGCAGAAGCCCGGCGGCGGCTAGCCGGCTGAGGTCGCGCCGGACGGTCGCGGCACTCGTGCCCAAGCGCTTGGCCAGCTCATCGACCGAGACACGCTCGAGACGCCCCATCTGCTCCAGGATGCGGGCATGACGCTCAGCGGCCAACACGTAGCGTTCCGCTCCTCCTGCTCGATTTTGCGCGATTTCCACTCGCGAATCGCAAAACGGGACAGCTGCCTGCAGCATGTTGCTCGTTTCTGAGCGTTTATATACACGACTTGACAATTTCAGTCAAGGAAGCATACCATTTCTTTTGCTTCAAGACGAAAGAATTATTCTACGCCGAGGTTCCCATGCGTTATCAGGGGGTTGCCGTCGTTCCCGGCGTCTCGCGTGGCCATCTCTGGGCTCCGAGCCGTGCAAACGGCGCAAACGGCGCTCCGGAGGCGGCCGGATTCGCGTCGTTTGAAGCCCTGCGCCAGCGCTTCATCGACGGGGCCGGCGCCCTGCCCGAAGATTTGCGCGCGATGTACGAGGCGATCGCGCTCGACCCGATGTGGGACGAGGGCATCGCTGCTCATCTCGATGCGTCGGACTCGCTGCCGGCAGCGATTCGTGCGACGGCCAAAGAGATCTCTGCGACGCTCGAGGGCCTCGACGATCCGTATCTGCGCGCCCGCGCCGCCGACTTCACGCAGATCGGCGCGCAGCTGTTGCGCTTGCACGAGGGCGCGGCCGGGCCTCGGCCCGACTCGATCTTGTGCGCCCGCGACATCTCGGCCGTCGAACTGGCGCAATGGTCCGCGCAGCTATCGGGCGTCGTCTTGATCGAGGTCGCGCCGACCGCACACGTCGCAATCGTCGCGCGCGGCCTCGGCCTGCCGACGATTGCGCTCGGCGGGTCGAGCAACGGCCTCTACTCTACCGCGCAAGGCCCCGGCGGCGAAGCCGCGAGCATCCTCAACGGCTTCGAGGGCTGGCTCGAGACGGCGCCGCCGCCGGAACTCGCCGCGCGCTATCGGCCGGAACGGATCACCGCGCAGCCCGATCCGCTGCCGGTCAGCGTCGGCGGCCGCGCGATCGGCGTGTACGCGAACGTCAATTTTCCCGACGACGCTCCGCTGGCGGCCGGGCTCGGCGCGGACGGCATCGGCTTGCTGCGCACGGAGTTCCTCTACGTCGATCGACCGCAGCAGCCGCCGCTCGAAGAGGAACGCGCGGCCTACGCGCGCGTCGCGGCGACCTTTAGCGGCCGGCCCATCGTCGTGCGCACGCTCGATCTCGGCGGCGACAAACTTGGGATGGGCATCGAACGCGACGGGCTCGACCACGGCATGCTCGGCGTGCGCGGCATTCGCCTCAGCCTGCGCCGGCCCGATGCGTTCGGGCAGCATCTGCGGGCGATTCTCGAGGGCTTCGCGGGTGCCGACGTACGCTTGATGTTTCCGATGGTGACGCTGCCCGAGGAGTTCGCGCAAGCCCGCGATCTCGTCGGGCTGGCCGCGCGCCGCGCCGGCGCCGCTCCTCCGCCGCTCGGTATCATGGTCGAGGTTCCGGCTGCGGCCTATGCGTTCGAGGCCTTCGCGCGCGAAGGCTGCTCGTTCGTCAGTTTCGGGACCAACGATCTGGCCCAGTATTTCTTCGCATCCGACCGCACCAAGATCGATAGCGCGATCGATCCCAACACGAACGCCGCGTTCCACGCCTTCGTGAGCGACGCGGTCGCGCGTGCCAAGCGCGCCGGCCTCGAGGTCGGCGTCTGCGGCGAGGCCGCGAGTTCCGCCGCGATGACGTCCGTCTGGATCGAGTGCGGCGTCGACGAGCTGTCCGTCGCGCCCGGTTTGATCCCATGGCTCAAGGCTCGCCTTCGAAACGAACTCTCCACTTCTGGAAAGGTAAACACGTGAAGAAGCTCATCAACGCAATCGAATCCTTCGTCGACGAGGCCTGCGAAGGCGTCGTCGCCGCTCATCCCGATCTGGTCCGATTTCACCGCGAGCCGCGCTTCTTAGCGCGCGCGGCCGCGCCGAAGGGCCGCAAAGTCGCCCTGGTCTCGGGCGGCGGCTCCGGGCACGAGCCGTTGCACGGCGGCTTCATCGGAGTGGGCATGCTCGACGCGGCCTGCCCCGGCGAAGTGTTTACCAGCCCCGTCCCCGACCAAATGGACGCCGCTGCGCGCGCGGTCCAAAACGGCGGCGGCGTGCTGTTCATCGTCAAGAACTACACCGGCGACATCATGAACTTCGATCTGGCGGCAGAACTGCTGCGCGGCGACGGAATCGACGTTCGAACGGTCATCACGGCCGACGACGTCGCCGTCCAGGATTCGACCTGGACCGCGGGGCGGCGCGGCGTCGGCGTAACCGTCTTCGTCGAGAAGATCGCCGGAGCGGTCGCCGAGCGCGGCGGCTCCGCCGACGAGGTCGAAAAGATCGCGAAGCGGACCTCCGAGGCCGGCCGCTCGATGGGAATGGCGCTGACCTCGTGCACCGTGCCGGCAAAAGGCAGCCCGACGTTCGAGCTGGGCGAGACCGAAATCGAGATCGGTATCGGCATCCACGGCGAACCGGGTCGCGAGCGGACCAAGCTGATCTCGGCCGACGAGATCGTCGAGCGCCTGGCGCACCCCGTGATCGAGGATCTGGGCCTCAAGCGCGGCGACAGCGTCATCGCGATGACCAACGGCATGGGCAGTACGCCGCTGATCGAATTGTACGTCGCGCATCGGCACCTGGCAAAAGTGCTGGCGGGCGCCGGCGTGACGATCGCGCGAGCCTTGGTCGGCAACTACATCACGAGCCTCGACATGGACGGCTGCTCGATCACGCTCCTGCGCGCCGACGACGAGCTGCTGCGCCTCTACGACGCCCCGGTTCACACCCCCGCGCTTCGATGGGGCGTCTAGGCACGCGCGTGACCGCCGTAGACACGCGCCGCTTCGTCGAACGCTTCGCCGAGTTGATCGAGCAGAATGCCGACACGCTCACGGAGCTGGACGCAGCGATCGGCGACGCCGATCACGGCATCAACATGCGTCGCGGCGTGCGCGCGGTAGGCGAACGCTTGGCCGAGGAGCAGACCACCCCAGGCGCGGTACTGAAGACCGTCGCAACGACCCTCATCTCCAAGGTCGGCGGAGCCTCCGGGCCGCTCTACGGCACCGCGTTCCTGCGCGCCGCCGCCGCGGCCGGAACGAAGGAATCGCTCGAGGACGCGGATCTGGTCGCGCTCTTTGCAGCGGCGCTCGAAGGCGTGCGCCAGCGCGGCGGCGCGCAGGCGGGCGACAAGACGATGGTCGACGCCTTCGAGCCCGCGGTCGAAGCGCTGGAAACTGCGCTCGCGCAGGGTCAGGGGCGAGGGGCCGCGCTCGAAGCGGCCCGTGAAGCGGCGCATGCCGGCTCGGATGCGACGATCGATCTGGTGGCGCGGAAGGGTCGGGCCAGCTACCTCGGCGAGCGCGCGCGCGGCCACCGCGACCCCGGCAGTTTGAGCACGGCGTTGTTGTTCGATGCCGCGGCCGAGACGCTCTCGGACAACGGCTCGTGAGAACCGCGGTCGTCGTCGTCTCGCACAGCCATGCACTCGCCGAGGGCGTCAAGGAACTTGCCCTGCAAATGGCCCGCGCCAACACGTCGGTGTGGGCGGTCGGGGGGACCGAGGACGGAATCGGCACGAGCGCGCTCGCCATCCGCGACGCGCTCGCGAGCGCCCTGCAGGCCGCGGACGAAGCCGTCGTGTTGATGGATCTCGGAAGCGCGCACCTCAACACGGTGATGGCGATCGAGATGCTCGACGAAGAGCTTCGTCCGCGCGTCTGGATGGCCGACGCCCCGATCGTGGAGGGGGCGATTCTGGCGGTAGTTTCCGCTGCCTCGGGAGACAGCGGCGAGGAGGTGCGCGAGCGCGCTCAAGAGGCCAGAGAGATGCGCAAACTCATTTCCGGAGGAGTCACCACGTAAGCAACGTCGCTACGCTTTACCAACTACGACACGTACTCAAGAAAGAGGTGGACCTTGGCACAAGCTTCGCAAACGACCACACATTGGCGATCCGGAATCATGGGCGAACTCCTGTCGGAGTTAATCGGCACTTTCGTGCTCCTCGCGTTCGGCGCCGGGGTCGTCGCCGTCGCGGTCGTCGGGTTGACGGAGTCCGGCCGTACGCCGGCCATCTTCGCCGCCGCCGGCGACTGGTTGCTGATCACGTGGGGCTGGGCGCTCGCCGTCGCGATGGCGGTGTACGTTTCCGGCGGCCCGTCCGGCGCACATCTAAATCCAGCCGTTACGCTGGCCTTTGCGGTGAAGGGCGATCACCCGTGGGCCAAAGTGCTGCCGTACTGGGCGGCCCAAATCGTCGGCGCATTCCTCGGCGCGGCAATCGTCTACGCCGACTACTATCCCGCGATCGACGCCTGGAACGCGGCCCACAAGGTCGTATCGCGCTTGGACCCAGGGGGAGCCACGACATTCAGCATCTTTGCGACGCTCCCCGCCCCGTACTTTAACGGCAACATGGCGGGACCGTTCTTCGACCAGGTGGTCGGGACGTTTTTCCTGGTGTTGTTCGTCCTGGCGATCGTCGACGCGCGCAACCAAGGCGTCCAGTCGAACATGGCGCCGCTGGTCATCGGGTTCGCCGTGGCCGCGATCGGCATGTCGTTCGGCGTCGACGCCGGTTACGCGATCAACCCGGCGCGCGACTTCGGTCCACGCTTGTTCACGTTCTTCGAGGGCTGGGGTGCAAATGCGTTCCCCGGACCGTCGGGCTACTGGTGGGTGCCGATTGCCGGTCCGCTGGTGGGTGGAGCGATCGCGCCGTACGTCTATGAGTTCTTTATCAGTGCTACGCTGAAAGCGCGCGCCCCGGTTCCTACGCCACCGAATCGGCCGGACGCTTTGTGATGGGAGTCAACCTATGAAATGTTTGCTCGCGCTCGACCAAGGCACGACGAGCAGCCGCAGCATGCTCTTCGATCTCGAAGGCAAGCCGCTCGGCAGCGCACAACGAGAGTTTCCCCAGCATTTTCCGCAACCGGGTTGGGTCGAGCACAATCCGAACGACATCTGGGAAAGCCAGATCGGGACCGTTCGCGACGTCCTTTCTCAAACCGGAACGAAACCCGACGAACTCATCGCGGTCGGGATTACCAATCAACGCGAAACGACGATCATCTGGGACCGCAAGACCGGAAAGCCCGTGCACAACGCGATCGTCTGGCAAGACCGCCGCACGGCGGCCTTCTGCGACGAACTCAAGGCGCGCGGGCTCGAAGAGAAGTTCAGCAAGAAGACGGGACTGGTACTCGACCCGTACTTCTCGGGCACCAAGATCGCGTGGCTGCTCAAGAACGTCGACGGCGTCGCGCAGCGTGCGAAGGCGGGCGAACTCGCGTTCGGAACCGTCGACAGCTGGCTGATCTACAACCTGACCGCCGGGAAGACGCACGTCACCGACGTCAGCAACGCAAGCCGAACCCTGCTCTTCAACATCCACACGCTGCAATGGGATGACGAATTGCTGGCCGATCTCGGCGTTCCGAAATCGCTCTTGCCCGAGGTGAAGCCGTCCGCGGGACGGTTGGCGGTAGCCGACGCGCAGGTCCTAGGGGCGGCCGCTCCGATCACGGGCGATGCCGGAGACCAACAGGCCGCGCTGTTCGGGCAGGCCTGCTTCCAGGCCGGAATGGCGAAGAACACGTACGGGACCGGTGCCTTCGTCGTGATGAACACGGGCACGAAATCGGTCAACGGGCCGGGCGTGATCTCGACGCTAGCCTGGCAGATCGAGGGCAAGCCGGCGCAGTACGCGCTGGAAGGCTCGATCTTCATCGCCGGCGCCGCGGTACAGTGGCTGCGCGACGGCCTGGGGATCATCGCTTCGTCGGGCGCCGTCGAAGCACTCGCGGCGAGCGTGCCCGACAACGGCGGCGTCTACTTCGTCCCGGCGCTGGCGGGCCTCGGCGCGCCGCACTGGGATCCGTACGCACGCGGTGCCATCGTCGGCATCACGCGGGGCACGACCAAAGCCCACCTCGCGCGCGCGGCGCTCGAGGCGATGGCCTACCAGACCAAGGACGCGATCGAAGCGATGGAATCCGCCTCGGGGCTCAAGCTCAAAGAGCTGCGCGTCGATGGCGGCGCTTCGACCGACGATCTCTTGATGCAGTTCCAATGCGACATCTTGGGTGTGCCGGTGCTGCGGCCCAAGGTGACGGAGACGACTGCGCTCGGCGCCGCATACCTCGCGGGAATCGGTGCCGGGGCTTTGGACGAATCGAAGATCGAGCAACGCTGGGCCGTCGACAAGAAGTTCACCCCGGCGATGGCGAGCGGCGCGCGCGACAGTCTCCACAAGGAGTGGAAGCGCGCGGTCGAACGCTCGCTCAAGTGGATCGAGGCCTGAACTCGCTGCGACGCTGAGCGAGCTAAGCGAGCGCGCTCAGCGCCGCGCGTGCGAGCTGCCAACCCTCGCGCGCGGTTACAACGCAAACAGCGACGGTGGACGTGTCGGACTCGATGCGTCCCTCCGTCGCCTTTGCGTTGCGCTGCTCGTTCAGCTGCGCGCCGAGGCCGAGGCCGCCGTCGAGTGCGGCAGACCTTATCGAGACAGCGTGTTCGCCGATGCCGCCGGTGAACACGATCAGGTCGACGCCGCCGAGCACGGCGGCCAGCGCGCCGAGCGACGCTCGCAGGCGCCAGCCGAGAACGTCGAGCGCCAGCCGCGCGGCCGGGTTGTCGCTCGCCGCGAGCAGCACGCGTACGTCTTCGCTGAGCGCGGACATGCCGAGCAGACCGGAGCGGCGTTCCAGCATCTCCTCCAGCGCGCCGACCGAGGTGCCGGCTCGCAACAGGTGGATCAGCAAGCCGGGATCGACCGATCCGCTGCGGGTCGCCATCGGCAGGCCCTCGAGCGGCGTGTAGCCCATCGTCGTGTCGACGCTCGCGCCGCCGCGGACGGCACACAGCGACGAGCCGCCGCCGAGGTGCGCGGTTACGACCCGAGCGCTTTTGATGTCCAGCCCAGCTAGCGTGCAGCCGCGGTGCGCGGCGTACTCGTGGCTGAGGCCGTGATAGCCTAAGCGGCGCAGGCCTTGCCGCGTGAGTTCGGCGGGGATGGCGTAGGTCGTTGCGGCCGGCGGCATCGTGCGGTGGAAGGCGCTGTCGGAAACGGCGAACTGCGGCACGTCCGGGCACAGCTTGTTCAGGATGTCGACGGCTCGCAAGGCGGGCGCATCGTGCAGCGGGGCGTCGGCGCCGGCCTGCGCGATCTTTTCGTCCGCGCTGCGGTCCAGGCGGAAGATCGCCGGCGCCCCGTCGGGCAGGCGCACGAATCGGTGCGCGACGACGTCGACCGGTTCTGCTACTGCCTGCGCCAAAACTCGCTCGGCCTCGGCGGCCGTCGTTTGCGCGGCATAGGCCGGAGCGGGTGGGTCGGCCAGCGGCGGGGGCGCCGCGGCGAAGTCGTAGCGCTCGAGCTTCAAGGACGTCGAGCCCGCGTTGACGGTCAGGACGCGCGTCACGGCCGGCTCAGCTGACCGACGGCCACTTCCAGCTGCGAATCTCGGGCCGGTCGATTCCGTTTTCGTGGGCGTAGCGGATCGCCTCGACGATCGCATCCTTCATGCGCTCCTTGAGGTGCGCGCCGCGGGCTTGAAGGGTCGCCACCCGGTCGATGACGTCGATCGTGAGGTTGTAGCGGTCGACTTGATTGTTGATCGCCAGCTCCAGCGGCGTGTTGATGTTGCCTTGCTCCTTGTAACCGCGAACGTGGATGTTGACGTGGTTGGTGCGGCGGTAGGTCAGCTTGTGAATCAACCAGGGATAGGCGTGGAAGTTGAAGATCACCGGTTTGTCGGTCGTGAACAGGCTGTCGAAATCGCGATCCGACAGGCCGTGAGGATGCATCGAGTCGGGCTGCAGGCGAAACAGGTCGACGACGTTGACGAAACGGATCCGCAGCGCCGGGAAGGCGTCGCGCAGGATCGCGACGGCGGCCAGCGCCTCCATCGTCGGGATGTCGCCCGCGCTCGCGATCACCACGTCCGGATCGGCGCCTTCGTCGTTGCTGGCCCAGTCCCAGATGCCGATGCCCTTCGTGCAGTGTTCCATCGCCGCGTTCATGTCGAGGTACTGCAGGTGCGATTGCTTGTCCGCCACGATCACGTTGACGTAGTCCGTGCTGCGCAAGCAGTGGTCGGCTACGCTCAAGAGGCAGTTCGCGTCGGGCGGGAGGTAGATGCGGGTGACATCCGGGCTCTTGTTGGAAACGATGTCGAGAAAGCCCGGATCCTGGTGCGAGAAGCCGTTGTGATCCTGCCGCCACACCAGTGACGTGATCAGGATGTTGATGGACGAAATCGCCGCTCGCCAGCGAAGCTCTTTCTTGGACTTTTCGAGCCACTTCGCGTGCTGGTTGTACATCGAGTCGATCACGTGCACGAACGCTTCGTAGGTCGCGAAGAGTCCGTGGCGACCGGTCAGGACGTAGCCCTCGAACCAGCCCTCGAGGGTCGTTTCACTGAGCATCTCCATGACGCGGCCGTCGGTTGAGAGTTCGCCGCCGTCTTCGTCTTCGGGCAGGTACTCGGCGAGCCAGGTCTTCTTGCTCGCCTCATAGATGGCTTCGAGACGGTTCGAGGCGGTCTCGTCCGGGCCGAAGACGCGAAAGTTCGTCATGTTGCGGCGCATCGTGTCGCGCAGGAACGTGCCGAGCACGTACGTCGGCGGCGCTTCGACGCTGCCCGGCGCCGGAACGCTGACGGCGTAGTCGCGAAAGTCGGGCAACACGAGCGGCTTGAGCAGGAGGCCGCCGTTGGCGTGCGGGTTCGCGCTGATCCTTCGCTCGCCGGTGGGCGCGAGCGCCGCGAGTTCCGGGATCAAGGCGCCGCTTTCGCTGAAGAGTTCTTCTGGCCGATAGCTGCGCAGCCAGGTTTCTACGAGTGCGAGGTGGGCGGGGTTCGTTTTCGGATCGGTAATCGGCACTTGGTGCGAACGCCACGAACCCTCGAGGCGATGACCGTCAAGTTCCTTGGGGTCGGTCCAGCCCTTGGGCGAGCGCAGCACGATCATCGGCCAGCGCGGTCTTGTTGGGTTCCCGGTGCTGCGCGCTTGGGCTTGGATCTCGCGAATCTCGCAGATGCATTGTTCGAGGGTTGTCGCCATCTTTTGGTGCATCGCTTTTGGCTCAGAGCCTTCGACGACGAACGGCGCCCAGCCGTAACCGCGCAGGAGTGCATCGAGTTCTTCGGGCGGGATGCGCGCGAGGATCGTGGGGTTCGCGATCTTGTAGCCATTGAGGTGCAGGATCGGCAGCACGGCGCCGTCGCGAATCGGGTTCAAGAACTTGTTCGAGTGCCACGAGGTCGCGAGCGGGCCCGTTTCGGATTCACCGTCGCCGATGCAGGTTGCGACGATCAGGCCCGGGTTGTCGAAGGCCGCTCCGAAACCGTGCGAGAGGCTGTAGCCGAGTTCGCCTCCCTCGTTGATCGAGCCGGGTGTTTCCGGCGTGCAATGGCTGCCGATACCGCCCGGAAACGAGAACTGCCGAAAGAATTTTCGCAGGCCTTCTTCATCGCGTGTCTTGTCGGGATAGATCTCGCTGTAGGTTCCCTCGAGGTAGGCGTTGGCGAGGGTCGCGGGCGCACCATGGCCCGGTCCCGCGATGTAGATGACGTCGAGATCGTATTTCTTGATGAGCCGATTGAGATGGACCCAGATGAACGTCTGCCCAGGATCCGTTCCGAAGTGGCCGAGCAAGCGGTTCTTTATGTGCTCCGGCTTCAGCGGCTCGCGTAGCAGCGGGTTTTCGAGCAGATAGATCATGCCGGCGCACAGGTAGTTGGCCGCACGCCAATAGGCATCGATCCGCGCGACCTCTGCGTCGCTTAGCGTCGTTCGATCCGGCGACTGCACTGCTTCCATGGTGGTGGTGAGTTTGCCGAGTGCGGCGTCGGAAGCCTTCGAGTGAGTCAGCCTGCGCGAGGCGGCGACCGCCGGTTCGGCTGAGACCCACTACACCCTATATGTTTGTCTGAGAATCGCGGGAGGCATTTGCGGAGGCAAACGCCTGCTACAGGTTCGGGCTTGCGATAGGCGGCAATCTGCCGGTAACGAAGCGTCCACTTTCGAACGCTAGCGTGGAGGCGGGTGAGATGGCAATCGATTTCGAGCAGCGACGCTTCACCGTCGACGAATACCTGCGAATGGCCGAGAGCGGCGTGTTCGGGGCGAACGAGCGCGTCGAGCTGCTCGAGGGCGTGGTCGTAAGCGTGCCCCCTGGCGGTCCGGAGCATACATCGGTGGTAAGCGAACTGTTTGTGCTGCTGGCCAAACGGATTGGGGATCGCGTCACGCTGCGCTGCCAGGTCCCCGTCAAACTTGGAACGCACTCGTTGCCGGAGCCCGATATCGGCATTTTTGCGCGCGTCGCGGAGCGCTACCGCGACCGTTATCCCGAGGAACGCGACGCGCTCGGGCTCATCGAGGTTTCCCGCAGCCGAATGGAATACGATCGTGGCCCGAAGATGCGCGTATATGCGCGCTCGCGCGTGCCCGAGTACTGGATCGTCGATCTCGTCGGGAAGCAGCTCGAGGTTCACCGCGACCCGAGCGACATGGGCTTCGGCGCGCGCATGGTGCTGGGACCCGGCGAGTCGATTTCCTTGCTCGCGGTTCCCGACGTAACGTTTGCCGTCGCCGAGTTGCTGCGCCCCGAAGCTTAGCGCGGCGGTTCCGAGGACTTTCCCGCCGGGCTCGAAAAAGCGTTCGTATTGTAAGGGGTCGTCGCTATGATAACGTCTTCCGGCCGCATTGCATCGTTCGCTCGCCGAGCCGTTCTTGCGGTCGCGGTCGCGACCGTAATCGCGATAGGGCAAATTCCGGCCGACGCACTGACCCCAGTTCCCCTTCCATTTAAGGCGATGGAAACAGCGCGGATCGCGAACGAGAACACACGCCATCAATCGGTGCTCAAGGAGATTGCCTTGGAACGGCAGATGACCGACGAAAAGATGGCCGATCAGCTGAAGATTTGCACGACAGCGAAGTGCAAAGCGGCACAGCGGGCCGACAACGCCCGATCGCAAAGCCAACTGGACGTAGAGGAAGAACACGAAAACGCCGCGCACGCGGCAAAGATCGCGCAAATCGAAGCGGCGCTCGCAGCAGGGGCAAAAGCCTACCCGACCATGCCGCCTTAGATGACGGCATCGGTGTTTGTTGGTACCAGCCTCGATGGGTTCATTGCTCGAGCGAATGGCGATTTGGATTTTCTGCCGGAGGGCGGGGGAGAGTCGCACGGGTACGACGAGTTCATCGCTAGCGTCGATGCGATCGTGATCGGACGGAACACCTTCGAGAAAGTTCTGACCATGGGGCCTTGGCCGTACGGCGAGAAGCGCGTCGTCGTGCTTAGCAGCCGTCCGATCGACTTGACCGCAGCCGGTTCGGAAAATGTGGAGCAGATGAGCGGGACGCCGGCCGAAGTCGCAGCGCAGCTTGCGGCCGGCGGCGCGCAGCACATCTACGTCGACGGCGGCATTACAATTCAACGTTTCCTTAACGCGGGGCTCGTTACGCGGGTCGTTATCACGCGCGTGCCGGTGCTCATCGGCGACGGAATTCCGCTCTTCGGCCCGTTGCTGCGCGACATAAGGCTCCGGCACGTGGCGACCCAGCACTATCAGAGCGGCCTCGTCAAGAGCGAGTATGCGGTAACTACCTAAGGCAGTGGCAGCCGCGAACATTGCGACTAGTGCCGGCGGCGCGACGCTGGTTGAGTCCGGCGCCGCACCTCCGGCGCTGCGCGCGGCAGCGGACGCATGGCTCGGTGTGGCGGGGGATTTCGCTGCACAGGTGGGCGCCTGGACTCAGCCCGCATTGCCACGGTTGCCCGCGCAGCACGGTCGCCTCATGATGCTCACGCCAGGCGGACCGCGATTCGGTCAGGGACCGCTCGAACAGTTAACGCGCGACGCCGCGTAGCCGCGCACGTGAACGCCGCGACCGTAGTCCTCAACGCCGTGGCAGCACTCCCCGTTCGGGGCAAGTGACACGGGTCAGCCGTTACGGAATCGGCGTCGGGACATGAATATTGAACGGAGGCTCGGTCTGCATGTGGTTGATATGGAAGGTGTGAAACGGTGCGGGTGTTGAGTTGGTCGCGCCGGTGGACACCGGATACGGCGTGTTCGTGACCTCATAAGTGCACAGGGCTTGGTTCGGCGGTGGAAGGCAAACGCGACGGGCGCCCGGCGGCGGCCGGTACGTCGCGTTGATGTACGTCGACCGGATGGCGCCGAAGGCGGGACCGAGCAGCACCGCGTAGAGCGCCCAGAGCGCAACTTCCGTGCGCGTTACCCGGAACGGCAACGCGAGGAGGATGGCGGCCGCGAACATCGCGATGATTCCGAGAATTAGGAACACTCCCCACGACAGGAGCGCGAAGACCGCGAAGAGCGGGGCCCCGAGGACCAGAAGTTCGAGGTGACCGAGAAAAGCACCGATTTGAAAGTGGTCTTTCTCCAATAGAACCAGCAGCAAGCCGAGAACGGTCGCTGCGATCGCGCAAGCAAGCCGAAGGAGGCGGGTTCTGAGCGCGCCGTTCATGCTCGTCGCACTACCGGTTTGGCATATCGACTTCCTCGGCGGCGACCAAGCTGTTTTTTTTCAACTATCACGAGAAGCTTTTGCACGGACACTCCAGCCCAGAAAGGTCGGTCACGAACATGAACCAAGCCCTCAGCCTCCTCGTCGCGGCCGCCGCCCTGATGCCGCTTCCGGCTTCGGCCGCATCTTCCAGTCCTTGTTTCAAACTCGACGGACAATCGTATTGCCAAGCGTGGTCCGCGAAGGACGCGACGTCAACGAAGACGGAGTTCCTCCGTTCCGGTGAGACGGTCGATCGCTGGCAGAACATGGTCACGATCCTCAAGTACGGCGACGTTCACACGCTCGCCGGCGCGACGGGTCGATACATGGCGATCGTGAAACCGTATCTAGGCCCCGCTGCCAACCCGCAGTGGGTGAGGCCCAAGAAACCGTTGCACGCCGAAGAGGCTGCCACACGGCTACTCCTCTCCTCCGGCTCGGATTCCGAATACGTCGTCGTGTATTTTACCGCCGATCCGGGCAAGCCGGCCTACGTTGTCGCCTTCTCGCAGCACGTGCCGCTTCCGTCGGGAGAAATTCCGACGATGGCTCAGTACGGGCACTGGGTGAACGACATGCGAGCGATGGTGCCGCGCGGCGTATCGCATTAGCACGGCGGTCGCTGAGCCGCGAGCGTCGCGGCGGAGCGGCGTCGCGGCGGAGCGAGGGAGCAGGCGAGGAAGAACGGAGTCCAACCTTAAGAATAGCTTATGAAGGGTTCGGCTTCGTTGAACCGGCCGTTTCTTGCGTCGCTGAGCGGAATGCAGCTGGCGTGGTTGCCGGGCGATCTGGTGGCGGGGGCGATGCTGGCGGCGATCGCAATTCCGGAGCAGATCGCGACGGCGCGGCTGGCCGGGATGCCGGCCCAAACGGGGCTGTACGCGTTCGCGGCGGGATCGCTCGCTTTCGCACTGTTCGGGCGCAACCGCTTTCTCTCGGTCGGCGCCGATTCGACGACGGCGCCGATCTTCGCCGGCTCGATCGCGACGATCGTCATCGGCAGCTCCACGCCGTATCCGGCGCTCGTCGGCCTGGTGGCGCTGTTTACCGGCCTCGCGCTCTTGCTCGCGGGCGTGCTGCGCGCCGGCTGGATCGCCGACCTGCTCTCGATTCCGGTCACGATCGGCTTCTTGGCCGGGATCGGGGTCCACATCATCGTCGGTCAGCTTCCGTCCGTGCTCGGCGTGTCCGAGGGGCCGGGGCCGCTCGTGATGCAGCTCGTCGCGCTCGTCGGCAACCTGCCGCACCTCAACGGCGCGACGTTGCTGATCGGCGCCGGGGTGCTCGCGCTGACGTTCGGCGCAGAGCGGCTTAGCCCGCGCATTCCTGGTGCGCTGCTCGGTCTCGTGGGTGCGAGCGTGGCGGTTGCGGCGCTGCATCTCGATCGGCACGGTGTGGCGGTTCTCGGCGCGCTGCCAGCGGCGTTGCCGCGGCTCGGGTTCACGTTCGTCGGCGTCTCCGACGCATTGCGCATTGCGCCGGTGGGCGTGATCGTGGCGCTGGTGTGCATGATCCAAACGTCGGTCGTGCTGCGTTCGTTTCCGTCGAATCCCGGCACGCAGGACGACCCGAGCCGCGACTTCGCCGCAGTCGGGGCGGGCTCGATCGTAGCCGCGTTGATCGGAGCGTTCCCGGTCAACGCGAGCCCGCCGCGCACGGCGGTCGTAGCTCAATCGGGCGGCCGTTCGCAGCTCGCGGGCATCGTCGCGGTTGCGGCTGCCGGGCTGCTGATCGTTTTCGGAGGGCGCCTGACCGCGGACCTGCCGCTGGCGGCCCTCGGCGGCGTGCTGATCTTCGTGGGCATGCGCATCTTTCGGCTGGCCGACATGCTGCGCATCACGCGCTTCGGAGACTACGAAATCTGGCTCGTCGTGGCGGGCGCGCTGCTGGTCATCGTCCTTCCGATCGAAGCCGGTATGCTGTTCGCAATCGTTCTGTCGCTCGCGCACGGCATCTACATCGTCGCTCGCCCGCCCAGCACGGAACTCGTGCGTGTGCCCGGTACGACGATCTGGTGGCCGCCCGGCAGCGCGCTCGGCGAACACGCGCCCGGCGAGCGCGTCGCCGGCGTCCTCGTGTTCGCGCCGGCGGCTCCGATTACGTTTACGAACGGCGAGTACATCGTCCGACGCCTGCGCGAACTCGTAGGGGCCGCGGCCGAGCCCGTGCAGCTCGTGATCCTCGAGGGCAGCGGCGTGATCGACGTCGACTACACGGGCGCGCATCTGCTCTGCGCGGCGATTGGGGACCTGCACGCGCGCGACATCACCGTGGCCCTCGCGCGCTTTGAGGTGCCGCGCGCGCAAAGCGCGCTGGAGCGGACGGGCGTGATCGCGGCGCTCGGGCCGGACCGGACCTTCAAGTCCGTGCACGAAGCGTTCGAGACCCTCAAGGGCTGCCTCGACTCAACACCGCCTTCGCAGCTCGGAACGAAGCCCGCGTAGGGCCGCGCGACAAGCTGCACAAAGGGACGGCGCTATGCTGTCATCACTTCTTCTCGCGCTCGCGCTGGTTACTGCGGCGGACCCTCCGGCGCAGGCAGCTCAGGCGTCGACAGCCGTTCCGGCAACGACGCCCGTTCCCGGAACGTCACCGGCGGAGGCGACCCCGGCCGCGTCACCCGCGCCCACGCCGGTCGTCGTCGTCGCAGAGAATCCGGCCGTGACCAAACGCGCCAAAGACTGGTTTCACCGCGTCCAAACAGGAAACATCGATCGCACCCAACTAGGTGCGGCGATGAACCTGGCCATGACGGCCGACTCGATCAAGCAGGGCGTCGCGCAGCTCGGACCGCTCGGGGCGCCGCAGTCGTTCACGTACGTGAAAACGCTCCTCAGCGCCGACTTCAGCACCGCCGTCTACGCGCTGACGTTTGCGAGCGGGAAGCTGCTGTGGACGTTCACCCTCGACCACAAGGGTTTCATCGCCGGATTCTACCTCCGCCCCGAAGGGACAATCTGATGGAGACGCTGCGAACGCCCGACGAGCGGTTTGCGAACCTACCGGGCTACGCATTCGCGCCGCATTATCTCGAGCTGCCGGCCGGTGACGGCTCGCTGCTGCGCATGCACTACGTCGACGAAGGGCCGCCCGCCGGGCGCGTCCTTCTCTTTCTGCACGGCGAGCCGACCTGGAGTTATCTGTATCGCAAGATGATTCCGCACTTCACGGCCGCGGGGTATCGCTCGGTCGCACCGGATCTGATCGGATTCGGGCGCTCCGACAAGCCGGTCGAGCGCGCCGCGTACAGCTACGCGAACCACGTCGGTTGGCTCGCCGCGCTGCTCGCGCAGCTCGATCTCCACGGCGTGGTGATGGTCGGTCAAGACTGGGGCGGATTGCTCGGGCTGCGGCTAGTTGCGGAGCACCCCGAACGCTTCGCGGGCTTCGTCGCGGCCAACACGTTTCTGCCCACAGGCGACGAGCCGGCGAACGAGGCCTTCGAACGTTGGCGCGCGGCATCGCAGCGGATGTCGCCGTTCTCGGCGGGCTACATCCTTTCGCGAACCTGCACGCCGCCGGTTGCCGCCGAGGTTGCGGCCGCGTACGACGCGCCGTTCCCCGACGAGCGCTACCTGGCGGGCGCGCGCGAGTTCCCGATGCTCGTGCCGACGCGGCCTGACGATCCGGCCTCCGAGGCCAACCGGGCTGCGTGGAAGGCGCTCGAGCAGTTCGAGAAACCGGTGCTTTGCGCGTTCTCCGACGGCGATCCGGTCACGCGGGGCGGCGAGCGCGCAATCGCAAAGCGCGTCCCCGGCGCACGCGGCATCTCTCACCCCACGATCGCGGGCGCAAGCCATTTCTTGCAAGAGGATCGACCGGACGAACTGGCCGAGGCGATCCTAACGTTTCTGCGCGAGGCCGGGCTTTAGGCGAACGCGAGCCAGCTCGTGCGGATGCTTTTCAGCAGGGCGGGGTAGACGATCCATTTTCGAAACGGATCGATCAGGGCCATGTAGAGTGGCGTGATCCAGCTTGCTTTGGCGACGTAGACCGCGAAGTAGTAACGGTAGCCGTCCGCCGTTTCCGCCAGTGCGCTGAGCGATGCGGCGTGAGCCGTACGGTTCTGCAGCTCGAGCAGCAGCTCGTTCTCGAAGCGGTACACGACCTGGAAGAGCCCGTCGTTCGTTCCGGCCGGCACTAAGGATTGGGCGCGGTCCTGCGCCGTTAGGCGGGCCGCAAACGATCTCGCGCCGGCGTCTTTCGGTGTGTCCTCCAACCGAAAGATGCGGCCCAGGAAGAACCGGAAGCGAAGCAGCGAACGGGCCGGGCCCGGGAGCTTTCCGATCGATCGGTCGCGGCTTGCGCGGCGATGCAGTTCGGCAAGCGTGATGGGCTCGCGCGGGCGCGGCAGGTCAACCGCCCAGACGTCGTGCAGCGGAACGCCGGCGAGAAACGTATGGACCCGCAGCGGCTGCGCGTAGAACTCAGTCGCAGAGATCTGAGGCATGCTGCGTTCCTTCAGTCCGCCGCGGCGCCGAGCCTTGCGCAGATGGCGCTACGACGGTTCGGTATCGGCCGTTTGTTTAGCGATTGCGGCTTGGGCGGCGGCGAGGCGGGCGATCGGGACGCGATAGGGAGAGCAGGAGACGTAGTCGAGGGCGAGGTCGTGACAGAAGGCGATGCTGGCCGGATCGCCGCCGTGCTCGCCGCAGATGCCGATCTTCAGGCCGCTCCGTGCGGCGCGTCCGCCGCCGACGGCCAGGCGCATCAGGCCGCCGACGCCGACCCGATCCAGCACTTGGAACGGGTCTTCAGTGAGAATCTTCTTCTCGAGATATTCGGGGATGAACGAGTTTTCGGCGTCGTCGCGCGAGTAGCCGTAGGTCGTTTGGGTGAGATCGTTGGTGCCGAACGAGAAGAACTCCGCGATTTCGGCCAGCTCGCCCGCGACCATGCAAGCGCGCGGCAGCTCGATCATCGTTCCGACGCGGTACGGCACCGCGACGTCGCATTCGGCGACCACGGCCGCGGCAACCTCGCGTACCGCGGCGGCGGTGGTTCGCATTTCCTCGCGCGTGCCGACGCCGGGGATCATCACGTCGGGCCGCGCGTCGACGCCGCGCTTGCGCAGTGCGCAGGCCGCCTCGAAGATCGCGCGGACCTGCATCGCGTAAATCTCCGGGTAAACGATACCGAGGCGGCACATCCGCAGGCCGAGCATCGGGTTTTGTTCGTGCAGCTGACGCACGCGCGCCAGAACGCGCGCCATCTCGACAAACTCCGGATCGCGATCGCCGTTGCGCGTGCGCAACTCGGTGGTCGCAACGAGCAGATCTTCGAGCGAGGGCAAGAACTCGTGCAGCGGCGGATCGAGCAGCCGGATCGTGACGGTGTTGCCGGCCATCCCTTCGAGGATGCCGGTGAAATCGGCGCGCTGGAAGGGCAGCAGATCGGCCAGCGCGGCCGCGCGGGCCTCGGCCGTTTCGGCCATGATCATGCGCTGCATGACCGGCAGACGGTCTCGCTGCATGAACATGTGCTCGGTGCGGCAGAGCCCGATGCCGCCGGCGCCAAGCTCGCGCGCCTTGCGCGCATCCTCCGGCGTGTCGGCGTTGGCCCAAACGCCCAAATGACGGCGTTCGTCGGCCCAACCGAGCAGCTCCGCGAGCCACGGCGGCAGCGCTGAGGGCGGTGCGATCAGCGGCAGCAGGCCGCGCATCACCGTGCCGAGCGTGCCGTCGATCGTGATTTCGTCGCCCTCGCGCAACGCTTGGCCCGCGAGCGTGGCTTCGTGCGTGTGCTCGGCGACGACCAGGGCCTCGCAGCCGCTGACGCAGGGTCTGCCCATCCCACGCGCGACGACGGCCGCGTGCGAGGTCGCGCCGCCGCGGGCGGTCAGCACGCCGCGCGCCGCGATCATTCCGTGCACGTCGTCGGGGGTCGTTTCCTCGCGCACCAGGATGACGGCCTTGCCCGCCTGGGCCCATTCGACCGCCGTCTGCGCGTCGAAGACGACCGCGCCGGCCGCCGCGCCGGGCGACGCATTCAAACCTTGGGCGACCGGCGTGACCTGGGCCTGCGGATCGATGCGCGCGTGAAAGAGCTGATCGAGCGAAGCCGCGTCGACGTGCGTCAGCGCCTCGTCACGTGTGATGAGACCCTCGCGCACCAGATCCAAGGCGATCCGGACCGCGGCCTCGGCGCTGCGCTTGGCACTGCGCGTCTGCAGCATGTAGAGCGTCCCACGCTCGACCGTAAACTCGAGATCCTGCACGTCGCGATAGTGGTGCTCGAGCTTGTCCGCGATCGCGACGAACTGGCGATACACGTCGGGTTGACTGCGCTCGAGATCCGAGATCGGCTCGGGCGTGCGAATGCCGGAAACGACGTCCTCGCCCTGCGCGTTGCGCAGGTACTCGCCGAAGAGCTTCTTCTCGCCGGTGTTGGGATTGCGGGTGAAGGCGACGCCGGTTCCCGAATCGTCGCCGAGGTTGCCGAAAACCATCGCGACGACGCTGACGGCCGTGCCCCAGCTGTCGGAGATCTTGTTGAAGCGGCGGTAGTCGATCGCGCGTTTGGAGTTCCACGAGTCGAAGACGGCGCAGACGGCGAGCCGTAATTGCTCGTGGACGTCCTGCGGGAAGTCGTGGCCGGTGTGGCGGCGGACCAGCTCGAGCAACTGCGCTGCGACTTCGCGCCAATCGTCGGCGCCGAGTTCCGGGTCGCTCGAGACACCGCGCGCGCGCCGCGCGCTGGTTACGATCGCGTCGAGTTCGTCCTTGTTAATCTGCAGGACGACGTCCGAGTACATAGCGATAAAGCGCCGGTAGGCGTCCCAGGCGAAACGGGCGTTGCCGCTGAGGCGCGCGAGCGCTTCGACGGTTGCGTCGTTCAGGCCGAGATTGAGGACCGTATCCATCATGCCGGGCATCGAGACGCGAGCGCCGCTGCGCACCGAGACCAGCAGCGGGTTCGTCAGGTCGCCGAAGCGCTTGCCGGCGCGGCTCTCGAGATCGCGCATCGCGGCTTCGATCTCGTCCTCCAGTCCGCTCGGGAGCTGGCCGTGAGACGCGTAGTAGGCGATGCAGGCTTCGGTCGTGATCGTGAAGCCGGGCGGCACGGGCAGGCCGGCACGCGTCATCTCCGCCAGGCCGGAACCCTTGCCGCCCAGCAAGTCTCGCATCTCACCCGAACCCTCCTCGAAGGTGTAGATGCGCTTGGTCGTCGTCAACAAAATCGCTCTCCGCGCAGGGGCTTGAAACTTATTTTCTTAGCCTAGTCTTACCCGGGGAAAAAGCAACCGCCAACCGGCCTAAACGGCCCAGCCAATGGCCATGTAGTGACGGGGCCGCTGGCCGTTCGCTAGGGCGATTCTATCGTATAGAGATGCCAGCGCGGCTCGTGGGGGCGGGCCTGGCGGTCAAAATAGACGACTGCGATTCGGCCATCGGTGGTCTCGAACTCGAAGTAGTGGCGCTTGACGTAGGTGTCGCCGCGGTCGACCTTGGTCGTGCGCCAGGTGCGGCGTACTTTCCCGATCGCGAGCGGTTCGTCGCGCCAGGTGAACTCGGGCGGCAGCGCCGGCTCGCCGCGCGCGATCGTCACCGGATCGAAAGCATCGCCTTTCGGGACGATCGGTTCGCTGACGAAGTGCGGCGGCATTCTGGGACTAGAATTGCGCGAGGAACGCAGTGCTGGCGGCGACGGGAACGCTGGCGCGCGAGAAGCGCCGTTCGATCGCGGCCGGATCGGACGGCGGCTCGGCGGCGATGAGCGCGGCGTTCTCACCGAGAGCGCGCAGCATCACGGTCTCGAGCCCGGCGGGGACGACCGCCGATTGGTATGGCTCTAAACGAACGGCCGTCCCGCGGGCCTCGATTTCGAGAGCGGCGCCGAGCGCGGTGAGCGCGAGCGGCGAGCCCTCGAGGTCCAAGCCGCGGGGCTCGGAATCGAGGGCGATCCGTTCGACGATGAAATGGCGTTCGGCGACGAGCGTGGTTCGGCGCAGGCCGTGCAACTCGTAGGTGAGCGGCGCGAGCGCGCTGGCGGTGCCGGCGTGGTAGTCGAGAACGTCGGCGGCCTTCTCGACGTGCAGTTCGCGCGGCGTGCCGTCGGGGCCGGGGCGGTTGTAGTCGAAGATGCGATAGGTCAGGTCGCTGGGCTGCTGAACCTCGAACAGAACGATGCCCTTGCCGATCGCGTGCAGCGTGCCGGCCGGCAAGTAGAAGGCGTCGCCCGCTTTGACCGGCACGTGACGCAGAAGTTCGGCGAGCGAGCCGTCGTTGACGCGTTCGGTGTATTCGCCGCGTGAGGTCGGGCGGTTCCAGCCCAATACGATTGTGGCGTGCGGCTCCGCCTCGAGCACGTACCAGCATTCCGTCTTGCCGACCGGCTGATGCTCGACCCGGCGCGCATAGGCGTCGTCCGGGTGCACCTGGACCGAGAGGGCCTGGCGCGCATCGATGAACTTGGTCAGCAGCGGAAAGATGGCGGCCGGGTCGGCGTGGCCGGTGAGTTCGCGCCCAAGCTGCGCGCGCAGCTCGCCGAGCGTCTTGCCCGCGGCTTCGCCGTTAACGACCCGGTTGGCGTCCCAGCACTCCCACGACTCGCCGATCTTGGCCTCGGGCGCAGCGGGTTTCCCGTAGCGCGCAGCGAGCGCGTGACCGCCCCAAATCAATTCGCGTTCGAGCGGCTCGAGCACGAAGGGATAGAGCGGCGCGGAACCTGACATATTCCGGAATCGTTCTAAGGAGGCGCCGAAGATCATGCGCAGCCTCGTCTTGGGGAGCTAGCCGCCACGTTAACGCCCGACCTTGCCTTCCAGCACTGCGCCAACGCCGCGGCCGTTGCGATCGTCCAACGGGCAGCGCCGTACATCACCTACCGCGTTACGACGCACGTTTCGGCGCCCTCGATCGGCAAGCAACGCGACGTGATTCGGGCCGTCTTTGTGCGCACGAGCGACGACACCGCCGTGATTCAGGATCTGCCTCAGGGCGCGAACCAGGTCGCACACGGCTTCCCGGTAACGCCGGCGTTCGACGCGATCTCGAACTTCACGCTATCGTGGCGGGTCGGCGCGCACATGGACATGTCGTCGTACGTGCACGACATCCAGCCGTTGACCTATCAGGAGCAGCAAGATACGGGCGCTGACGTCGTGGTCTTCCGGCTGCGGCAGTACAAGGCCGACTACGCGCCCGACTCGAGCGAGGCGCCCGACGGCAAGACCCACATCACGCTGGAGCCGTTCGATTTCGTGAAGCGCCAGGTGCTGCAGCCGGACTCGACCTTTTTTCTTTCCGATCTCTACATCGACAACGCGAGCGGGCTGCCGACCGAGGTGCGCTATGCGGGGGGCGAAGATATCGTGTTCGTGGTAGATTACGGCATGGTGCAAGGCCACTACGTCGTCACCCACGGGCACTATGAGGAGACCCTGCACGGTCCGCTGCACATCGGGCGGTTGCACGTGATCGCCGATGCGGACTACGACCAGTTCGCGTTTCCCACCGACCCGCCGGATCCGCGGCTGAAGCCGGCCACGTAATGCGCGGGGCGACCTACACGGGCAAGGGCGGCAGCGAGCTGATCGTACTGCGCGACGACCTGCCCGAACCCGAGGTCGGGACGGACGATGCGCTGGTCTCGGTAGCCTACGCGGGACTCAATCGGGCCGACGTGCTCGAGCGCCAGGGTAACTACCTGATGATCCGCAGCGGCGCTGTTGCGATTCCCGGGATGGAGTTTTCAGGCATCGTGCGCTCGACGGGGTCGCGGGTAAAGAACGTGTCCGCCGGCGACCGCGTTTGCGGGCTCGTGCAGACCGGAGCGCACGCGGCGCTGCTAGCGACGAATGCGTTGGCGCTATCGAAGCTTCCCGACGGCGTGTCGCTGCGGGACGCGGCGGCGATCCCCGAGGCGTTCATCACGGCCCACGACGCGCTGTTCACGCGGGGCAGATTTCAGCTTGGGGAAACGGTACTCGTGAGCGCCGTGGGCAGCAGCGTGGGGCTCGCGGGGGTAGCGCTCGCGAAGCGCGGCGGCGGCGTGGCGATCGGGACCTCGCGAACGTTGGACAAGCTCGAGCGGGCCAAGCAGCACGGCCTGGACTTCGGATTTCTGCTCGACGACAACTGGCGATCGAACGTGCAAGTCGCGACTGGTGCGCGCGGCGCGGACGTCGTGCTCGACTTCATCGGAGCATCGATGCTGGATGCGAACCTCGGCGTGCTCGCGCAGCGCGGGCGGATCGTGCAGATCGGGACCCTGGGCGGCACGCAGGGGGAGGTTCATTTAGGCTTGCTGATGGCCAAGCGGGCCGAATTGCACGGAACCGTGCTGCGCACGCGGCCGCTCGAAGAGAAGATCGCGCTCGCGAAGCAGTTCGAGCAGAACCTCCTTCCGTTGTTCGCGCGCGGCGAACTGCGGGCCGAGATCGACCGGGTGTTTCCGCTCGGGGAGCTGGGCGCGGCGCACGACTACATGGAAAGCAATGCGAACTTCGGGAAGATCGTGATCGAGATCGGCGGCGAATAGACGGCCGGCTTCAGTAGTCCGTGTCGGGGTTGCGCCTGTCCGGCGGCAGATGTTTGAAGTAATCGGCCGAGTAGCGCGCCGCGATCGCGCGGAAGGGCTGCGGCGATTGGCGCAGGTTGAAGCAGTCGGACAGATCGTCGGCGCGGGCGTCGGTGAAGCCCAGGCTGCCGAGAGCGAACGTCTCTTCCGTGAACTTGAGGATGCTGCCGAATTCATGCTGCACGTGAGACACGTAGCCGACTTTCGCGTAGGGCGAAACGACGATGAGCGGAACGCGGAATCCGAGTTCGTACGAGCCGAAAATCTGCGGCTGGACGTGGTCGTACCAGCCGCCCCAGTCATCCCAAGCTATGAAGATCGCGGTGTTGTTCCAATACGGGCTTTGGCCGATCGCGTTGACGACCGAAGCCACCCAGGCGGGGCCGGTTCCGTCGTTCGATTTAGCGTGGTCGGACTCGGCGGCCGTCGGCGTTACCCATGAGACGGTGGCGAGGTTGCCGTTCGAAATGTCGGTCAGCACCTGGGTTTCCGGCGTTACGACGTTGGCCCAGTCGGGACCGGCTTGGATGTGCTGGATCGAGTTGGGTGCGACCCAAATGCCGGTCGTGATCGGAGCGTAGTAACGCCAGCTGAGTCCCTTTGCGTCGAGCAGATCAGAGAGCGTCTGGTGTTCGAAGCACGAGGTCACCGTCTGGGCCTCGCTTCCGGCGGGGTCGATCGCAACTACTTGCGCTTGTTCGGTCGAGAGACAGCCCGGCTCGCCGGCGGCGGCCGCGGGGTTCTCCGAGACCAGCAGATCGCTGCCGGCCTCCGGTTCCGACGTGCCGGCAAAAATGAATTGATGCGCCGGGTAGCTCGGACCCTCGTTGGTTTGGAACATGCGATCGGCGAAGGTGTATTGCTGCGCCATCTGCATATACGGGCCGTTGTCGCTCGCCGGTACGTAGCCGTACTGCGGATTGGGGTAGGGACAGGTCGAGCCGCAGGTGACTTTGACGGTGTTTGCGCCGTCCATCTTGCCGCCGTCGTACATGTCCAGGAAGCCCGTGTGCGAGTGGTCGAGGTCGTAGGTGTTGGCGAGCGGAATCGGCTGCAGCGCGATCGTGTCTCCGGCCGTGTCGAGGCCCGAGTTCGCGATATCGGCTCCGGGCAACCCGTGGAAGAGGTTATCCGGGGTGCGGTTTTCCTGGAAGATGATGACGACGTGCTTGATCGTGGCCGGCGCTACGGTTGGGGTTGGGGTCGGGAGCGGCGGCGGCGTGTTTCCTCCGCCACCGCCGCTGCAGCCAACGAGCCCGATCAAACCTAGAAATCCAAAAGTGAATACAGCGCGCACGTGCAGTTCCTCCGGCGCTTTCCTTGTTCCACAATATCGATGGTCTGAACGGGGTGGATTAAAGCGGCGTTAGGACTGCCGAAAGCGGGTGGTATCAAGCACCACGATTTTCGCAGGTTGATTTTCGCGGCTAGCGTTTGCCTCTACGAATGCTAGCGTTGAATCTACACCGCGCATTTCGACGTCGGCGCGTAAAGTATGTCGATTTCGTAGCCTGATTTTTCACGGCTAGCGTTTTGCCTCTACGAATGCTAGCGGCGAATTTACGCCGCGCCGCGGCCGGATGGCGGAGAGGGAGAGATTCGAACTCTCGGAACGCTCATCACGTTCGCCCGCTTTCGAGGCGGGTGCCTTCAACCACTCGACCACCTCTCCGTGGTCGGGCGTCGTGGACGCCCGCGGCCAGCCAGCAGTATAGCACGCGGCCGGCGTTCGGTCCTCCGCAGCCAAATATATGTCCGCGCGGCCTAAGCCACGCGGACATTGGGTTGGGTCGGTCGCTTGGGGCAGTTTAGGCGTGCTGCCAGGACGTGCCGTCGGCGAACGTGACTTGCTCGATTTCGACGTCCGACGTGCTGCCGAACTCCGGGTTTAGCGCGAATTCGTGCGTGATGCTGGCGCCGGGCGAGAACGTGCCTTTGTCGACGATGGTTTCCATCCGCTTACCTTCGCGAACGGCGAACTCTACGCTCGTCGCGGGCGCGTTTGCGCTGTTGACGAATGAGACCGTGACGTTGCCGGCGCTCTCGATCCCGAGAAGGGTGCCGCCCCAGGCGGGCACGGGAGCGGTGTAGGCCGGTTTGACGGAGTAGCTCACGAGTTTGACGGGGTTGTTGCTGTAGGCAACGCTCGACTGGGCGCTAGCCGGGGTGTAGGCGCCAGCAGCTACTGCGGCTGCAAGGCTGGCGAGGAAAAGTTTCTTCATTTGGATCTGCTCCTGTTTTTAGGTTGCGGCTCGAGGGCCGTTCGAGCATCATGTTACGCAGCGCGGCGCATCGCGTGCAGGGATGAAACTTCCTAGGAACGTGCTACGTCTAGAGGGCATGGACGAGTCGCTGACCCGCGATCCCCGACGTGCGGAGATGGCCGATCTTCTGCGCAGCCGGCGTGAGAGATTGACGGTCGAAAGCGCCGGTCTGCCACAGCGGGCGCGCCGACGCACGCCCGGTTTGCGCCGCGAGGAAGTAGCCGAACTCGCCGAAATCAGCATTGCGCTCTATACCTGGCTCGAGCAGGGTCGCGATTTTCCGGTATCGCACCGCACGATCGATGCGGTAGCAACGGCGCTGCAACTCTCGACCGGCGAGCGCGCTCATCTGCACAGCTTGATTTCACGCGAGAGCACCGATCTGTGCGAGGACGTAACGCCGGCCCTGCGCCGCTTCGTACATTCGTTGAGCGGGCCGGCGTTCGTTCTCAATCGGGGCTGGGATATCGTCCTGCGCAACGCCGAGGCCGCCGGGGTTTTCGGGGGATCGCCCGACCTCGAGGAGCGCCGCAACCTGCTGCTAGAAGTGTTCACCGAGCCCGAGTGTGCCGCGCGTTTTACGGATTACGATGTCGTCGCTGAAAACGTCGTCGCGATGTTCCGGCTCGACTACGCGGCGCGCATCGACGATCCTCGGACCCAAGACCTGGTCGAACGGTTACGCACGAGCGTGCCGGCCTTCGAGGCCGCCTGGCAAGAGCATCGCATTCGCGAACATCCCGAAGGCGTGCGAGAGATTACGCACCCTGCAGCAGGGTCGATGAAGCTGGTGCCGTCGATTTACGGCGTTGCCGAATCGCCCGGACTGCGCGTGATGGTTTTCAATGCGACCGACGAGGTGACCGCGAGCCGCGTCGCACGCGTAACCGAAGCATTCCGGGCAGCAACGCGAACGAACAACGACATTGCCCCACGTACGGCGAAGGCCCAAGAGCGACACCAAGCCTACGGCTAGCGAGGTCAAGTAGCGGGCTAGGTGTTCGACTTCGCGAACAGCGCTGCAAGGCCCAGAGCGAAGCCCGGCAGGTCCGCGTGGGTTACGTAACTCGTTGCGGGGATATGACAAGAACCGGTGGCGTCGTGAACTGCTGCGCATTCGAGTTGAGGATCGACGACGATGACGGCGGAGGTTCCAGCGGACAAATAGACGCGAATCTTGTCGCGTAGGTCTTCGGGGCGATCGTCGGGCGAGAGGACTTCGACGGCGACGGTTGGGGCGATCGACGGGACGTCGACCTCTTCTTCCGGCGCCGATCTCGCCAGGCTTTCGAAAGACACGTAGGCGACATCGGGCACGAGGGGACGGGTGACCTCGCCGGGCGGGGTTACGCGAAAGCGCCACTCCGTTGCTACGCGGCCGCGATCGCCCGTTTCGGCCCAAGCCCCGAGGGCCGTCGCGATCCGCCGCTGGGTCAGGCCGTGCCGGTAGGACGGGCTCACTTTGCGCAACGCGCGCCCGCGCACCCATTCCGTTTCGGGTTTGGTCGTTTCGAGGACGATCTCGTGCAGCGACATGTCACGCCATCCTATCACGCGCTTTTCGTTCCCGACAAGAGCAACTGCGCGTTGTCCCTTGTCGTTCGCGACAAGTGGAACAGCGTGCAATCGGTAATGCTCCGAAAGCGCGGTACCTAAGGTTCTCCAGCGGCGCGACGTGCTTGGAAGAATGCGCGAAGTTGCTCTGCTGTCTCTGCTTCGAGCACGCCGGCGGTTACGGCGACGCTGTGGTTGACGGCTGCGGAGGCGAAGACGTCGATGACGCTGCCGGCGGCGCCGCCTTTGGGGTCGCGGCAGCCGAAGACGACCCGGTCGAGGCGCGCGGCGACGATTGCGCCGGCGCACATCGCGCACGGTTCCTTCGTGACGTAGAGCGTTCCGCCCGTAAGGCGCCAGACGCCGAGCGCTCCCGCGGCGGCGCGGATCGCGAGCATTTCGGCATGCGCGGTAGGATCGGGGCGCCGCTCCTTCTCGTTGTGCGCTTCGAAGGCGCGGCCGGCGATGACGAGCACGGCGCCGATTGGGACGTCGCCGGCGCGCTCGGCTTCACGGCCAAGTTCGAGTGCGCGACCGATGTAGTCCGCGTCAGTCCGCATGCGAAGGCAAGCCCCGGCTAGCCTTTCGAGACGACAGCGAACTCAAGAGGCACAGCCGTCGCTCGCATACGCGCGCACTACCTCGGCAGCTCGACGTTCGTCAGCGCCGCGAGCTCCGTTAAGATCTTTTCGTGGGGTGCGGTGCTGGAATCGAGCTCGATGCGGATCGTCTTCGTGAGTTTGCCGCCGCCGGCATATTCGAGCTCGACCGTCTTCTCGACGTGGTTGTTGCGCCGTTCCTCGAGCAGCCACGCCGCGAGCACTTTCAAACCCGCGACGCCGACGGTGAGGACGGCGATCGTAATCGGCTCGGAGCCGGATCTCGAGCCGTCGAGCGCCTGCGTTTCGACGCGGAGGACGCCGGGGGCGATCTTCTTCGATAACTCTTGCAGTTCTAGCGCAGAGAGCCCCGCAACGCGGATCGCAATCGGATCGCCGTCCACGATTTCCACCTCCGCACAAGCGACGACGCTGCTTCCATCATACCACCCTATGCGTCCTCGACTTCGCTTTCGGGGTCCTGCCCGCGCCTGGAAGCCAAAGCGCCGTCCGTTGCAGAACGGCCGGCGCCCCCCTGACAGGCCGTTGCCGCGGGCCAAGGGTGCTCCGTGCGGTGCACGAAAGACGGCGGGAAAGCTATGGAGTACGCCGAGTTTCGCGAACGCGTATTGCAGCAAGTCGATGAAGCGGTTGAGGACGGCGTGCCGGTTACGTTCGACCAGAGCAGCTCGACTTGGACGCGCGGCGCATTGCGCGTCATGCTGACGCCGAGCAGCGACGGCCGAACCGTGCTCGCGAGCCGGATGGCGGTCGATCTCTTTCGAGTCGGAAATACGCTCGGGATGCGCCACGACCTATCCGAGGAAGGTAGCGCGGAGTGCGCCGCGATCATCGCCGCATGGCTCAACAATCCGAAGCTCTGAAAGTTACGTTGCGGGGGCGGATTGCGCCTCGCCGTTTCCGAAGGACCAATTCTCCTTTCTTACCTCGACGAGATTGATGAAGACGTCTTCGCGATGCAGGTTTAAGCGCTGGTGCAAACCATCCGCGACAGCCTTGTAGAAAGCGCGCTTCTGCTCGACCGACCTTCCATCGTTGAGCGTTACCTGGATGACGATGCAATCGGGCGATCGCTCGATGCCGAGATAGGTCGGATCGATCATGAAATCGTCGCTTCGGTGCTCTGAGACGATCAGGAATCGGTCGTCTTTCGGGACGTTCAGGGACGCGATCATCGCGTCATAGATCACCTCGCCGATGGCACTGTGATAGTCGGCCGGCTTACCGTGAGCAAGATCGATTCGAACGAGCGGCATCGTACAGCTTCCTTTCTGGAGACTTCCACCGTAAGCGCATCAATGCGAGGCGACTTTGTCTTCCACGAAGAGGGCCAATGCGAGTCGCGACGACAGTCCCAACTTTCCATAGATGGACGTCAGGTGTGTTTCCACGGTTCGCGCGCTGATGTTGAGTTCCGATCCAATGTCCTTGTTGGGTTTCCCCTCCGCAACCAGCTTAGCGATCTGCTTCTCGCGCTCGCTGAGGCTGGATGCGTCTCGCTTCGGCGAGCGCGGCGCTCCCGAAAGGCGCTCGTCATCGCGCGACGCGCCCATGTCTCGGTAGGCCTCCCGCGCCGCCGAGACGTCGCCTGCCAACTCGAGCGCGCGCGTACGAAGGTAGCGCAGTCCCGAAGTACGGAACATTTCGGCCGCCTTTGCGCCCGCATCGCGGGCCGAGCCGCTGCGGTAGCGTCGCATCGCAAAGGCGTTAGCGAGCTCGGAATAAGCGCGACCGATCGCGTTCCCGAGAGGTGAAGCCCACCGGCTGAGCAGCTTACTCGCCAGCGCCGCGTCTTCTCGCCGGCCGTACATCGCGGCCAACACCGCGAGCGAAGGAGCCGCGCCAATCGACGGCAACACGGCCAGCGCACGGCCGATGAGCGCGCTAGCTTCCTCCAAGCGGTCTTCAGCGGCCAGGAACTCGACGAAGGCCGCGCTCGTATCGGCGATCAAAGTGGCGTCTTCTGAGGCGAACGCCAATTCTAAGATTTCTTCGCGCGCAAACTCGCGCGCGAGGTCCGGCTGGAGGCCGCGAACGCCGACCAGGATCGCGGGCACCGCGAGATTCAACGTCAAGCGGGGCATCTCCACACCGCGGGCAACCAGGTCCGCGGACTCCAAGACGAGAGTTCGCGCCGCCACGAGGTCCCCGCCGGTCGCGATGACCCCAGCTTGGACCGCGAGCGCGAAAGCTAGCGGCGCCGCAAGATCGGTTCGCCGGAGAGCCTCGACGGCCACGCCGGCGAGCGATGTCGCTTCATCGATCGGACCGAAGGGCGCTAGGCCCTTGGCGGCATTCACCCTGGCGGTCGCCATCGGTAAGAGCTCGCCCGAAGCGTCACCAAACACAACGGATTCGTCGTACCAGCGCCGCGCGGATTGAAGGTCGCCGCGGAGCGCCTCGATCGAGCCCCTGGCCGTCAAGTAGCGAACGTGCGCAATCGATACGTGTTCGCGGCGCGAGCGGTCCGCCTGCACCACGTACTCGTCGAAGGCTCGGAAATCGCAGCGGTGGGCGGCATCTTGCACGAGCCCGCAGAGCGCTCGATAGCTGCTGTCGTCATCCGACTGCGAGCGCGCCGCTGCCAAACCCGTTTCCAGCCAGGCCGCCGGCCGGCCGATTGCAGGCTGGTTGCTGCATTGATCGGCGATGAGCAAGGCCAGTTCGGCGCGGGCGGCGGCCTGGTGTTCGCCGGAAAGCGCTCCAAACGCGTCCTCGAACGCCGCTCGTGCGCGCGCGGGAAAGCCACCCAGCGCGCATGCGTCGCCCAGCCGGTGCAGCAACTTCGTGCGCGTCTCGGATTGACTGGGGGCAAAATCCAGCGCGCGGCCATAGAATCGCGCCGCATCGTTTGGTGCGAAGGCACGCATCGCGCGATCCCCACACTGCTCGTTCAGTTCGATCGCTTTCGAAGGTTCAGCGGCTGCCCACCAATGATACGCCAGCTCCGCCGGATGCGAACCTCCCGCGCCGGTCGCCTCGAGGTGTTCGGCGCTGCGGCGATGGAGTTCGCGCGCCTCCGAGGAGAGCAAACTCTCGTGGAGTGACTCGCGAATGAGCGCGTGCCGAAAGGCCAGCTCATCGGGCGCGTTCTCAACCAGGACGCCCGCATCGCGCGCCGTGCGCACGATCTCGCGAACCTGTTTGACGGGCCGCTCCGAAATCGCCGCGAGCATGGGGACGTCGAAGCCCCTGCCTAGGATCGCCGCCTGCGCCAACACGGCCCGCTCCTCTTCGCTGAACGTTTTGAATCGTTCCAGGATGACCCCGGCCAGCGAGAACGGTACGGTGAGTGCTTTGCCTTGCCCGAGTCGCAGAGCTTGATCGAGCAACTCTTCTGCATACAGGGGATTGCCTTCCGAGAGTTCCCGAATCGAGTCGACCAACCCCGGGTCGAGCGGCGGCGCGCCGCTAACGACCTCGCCGAGAAGTCGCCGCATCGCTCGCTCTGAGAGAGGCCCGAGTTCCAGCCGCTCCACAAAACGCGAGCGGGTTAGGCGCGCCAAGCCGATCGTTAGCGGACTGACGTCGGCATGCGAGCGCGTGCGGTAGGTGCCCACGACGAAGAGCTTCGAGTCGCCGATGCGCTCCACCAAGAAGCGCAAGAAATCGATCGTCGCGAGGTCCGCTGATTGCAGATCCTCCAATACGATCATCGTAGGTTGGGCCGACGCTGCGGTCAGCAGCGCGCGCACCAAGGCGGCGTGGGGCGTCGTTTCCGGCGATCCGAGCGCGTTCGCGAGACCCAATTGATAGAAGATGTCTTCCAGGCTTGCGAGGGGCGCACCGATGAACTCCAGGCATCCGCCGGCGGCAACGCGTCCGCCGCTCGCGCTGAATCGCGCCTTCAGCTCTTCTACAAATCGCGTTTTTCCGATGCCGGGTTCTCCGGAGACAAGGAGCGCGCGACCGGTCCCGGTTTCGGAAGTTGGGAAGAGCGAGACGACAGACTCGAATTCTTCGACACGGCCGACCATCGCCCGGGAGCGAGACGCGAACTCAAAGTTGCGGCGCATCGTCAGCGGGCGATCGACGGAGCAGCGCGTGCCGGCGGCACGTACAAGGTTGCCAACGGGTCGATCGTGACGAGCGCGACCCGGCCTAACTCGATCCAATCGATTCGCGGCCGCTGGATGACGTGTTGCGCCGCGACGTAAGCCGCCACGCGATGCGTCGGGACGTACCATTCGCGCAGCGCCTGCGCCAGAGCGGCGAGCCCCGGCCCGCATGCGGCTCCGGGTGCCGGAACGGAACGTTCACCGATCACGCCGATCTGAAAGAGAACCAGCCCGCTGGTCGGATCGACGCGGTGACGCCGGGCCAAGAACTCCGTGGCATCGTAAATGCTGCAGCCATCGCGCGCCGGATCGACGCCGAGATCGGCAAACAGGCAGTCCAGGCTCGAGACCGCGGGAAGCATGACCGCCTCGAAGCCTTCCTCGCGCGCACGCTCGACGGCGCGATGAAAGGGCGTCGCAACGACGCCCGGATGGCCGAACGCTACGCCGCAGACGCGCTTTCCCTGCCGAACGTGGGTGAGCATCGTCTCGACCATTTCCTCGTAAAGCTCGAGGCGATCGCGACCGGGCAGATACGCTTCGCTCAACGGCTCGGTCGACGGGTTGAGACTTCGGACCCACAGCTCCGCGACGGGATCGGGAATGAGGGTTAAGACGATGTCCGCGCGCTCGATCTCGAGCCTCGCCTGCAGGGTTGCGTGTGAAACGGCGCTGACTCCAACTCCCACGACGGTGAGGCCGCCAGCCTTCACTGGATGAAGGGAGGGTGTCCGAAGATGAAGGGGACTGAGTTCCAGAGCTTGTTGCCGTGCGTGTAGGTTTGCGCGCATTCCTCCGCGACGGCGACCTTCAGTTTTGCAGAATCACCCTTCATCGCTGCGAGCACCGCGGTCCGCTGCTTCGGCGTCAGCCCAGCACCCGTCATCGAGGCCACTGCACTCGCGCCGCCCTTCTGGAGCTTCGCGAATTCGGCCTCGTCCCAAACCAGTTTCAACAGGTATTCCACGAGCGCCGGTCTGTTAGGCTTTTTTGCTGGCACGATAATGCCAAACCTTTCGTCCGGTGAAGAATCCGAACGGCGAACTCGGCTGCGGTGCGCGCCGGCTACGGGTTTTCTCCATTGTGGCCGGGCTGACCTCGACCCCGTGCCCGCGCCCGATTTCGGACTGCGGGGTTGCCACGACGTGCCGCGAGCGCGTCAGCTCTATTGTGGGCGCATGCCGCATTTGTGCGGCAATCGTCACGCTCTCAAGCGTAGGAGATCTCCCCAATGAAGCCCGATGAAGTCAATACCAATCAGCGCAATCCGCACTACCTCGATCGCTCTGAAGATCAGCCCGGGATCGTGCGGCCCGCTCGCACCAGGAGCGCACTGTTCCAAGGCTGGGGTCCGAAACTGCTCTAGGCCGCGTTCGCAATCTCCAGCACTGCAGCCGCGTCGACCTCGGAGGCGACGCGGGAACCCGAACCGGGGCGCCGCGTCGGCGCCCCGATTTGGGTCGCGGCCCGATCCCGGATCGCGGGGCCAGGCGTAGCCGCCCAGCCGGATTTTACCGGGATTTGACCCAGGCGCGGTAGGCTGGAGCCCGACCGAGGCGCGATGGCCCCGGCGGCTCCACGAGGATTCAACCGTGAAGATGACTCGGCGATTCTGTCTTGCCGGAGCGGTCCTGGCTTTGACGGCCGGCCTCGGGCTGACCGCCTGCGGCAGTAAGGACGTGACCCCCAGCCAGCGGGCCGCGTATGCGTTCGTGCTGTGGGCCTTGGGCTACGACACGGACGATCTCTATGCGTACGGCATGGACAGCGACGGCTCCATCAACTCGACGCCGCTGAGCATCTATCCCGACAGGCACGCCCATCCGTCCTACTTCCTCGCGGCCACGAGCGTGAACTCCGGGTACCATTACCTCGTCGACACGGATACGGACGACGATGATATGGACGTTTATTCGTACGACGACGAAGACGGTCATCTCGTTTACGAGGGAACCATCACCGATACGTACGGGCCGCGTGCGTTGGTCTACGACCCGTACTGGGACGAGTATTTCGTGATCGAGGCCGGTACGAGCACGGTGGCAGTCTATGAGACGCTTGGCGCCCTGCCATTTCTCGAGCTCGGAGACAGATACACGATCCCCGAAGGAGCCGGAGCGGCGGTGATCATCCCCTCAACGGAGAACTTCTACATCGGCGGGAGCGTCGGTACCAGCTCGAGTCAGGACTTCGATCTCACTGGCTATAGCCGCGGGGCGAACAAGACCTTGAACCCGATCGGCAACTACAGATACGGCAGCCAGGTTTCTTGGCTCGGCCTGATCGGTAACGTCGGCAACTTCGCGGACATCGACAACGGCGGCAGCGGCGGCGCAATCCAGGTTCAGGTCTTGCTGGATCACGCCACGGGCGGCCCGACCGTGATCCAGCAGATTCCACTGGCCGGCGCGACGACGGGAGGGTGTACCTCCGGCGCGCTCGGCACAACCTTCTGCTACTTCGCCATTGGGAACGGGATCGCGCAGTATCAGTTCAACGCCAGCAGCGGTCAACTCACGGCGCTTTCGCCCGGCGCGATCACAACCGGTACGGCCGCTCTGACACGCCTCAGCATCGGACCATCGGACACATTCCTCCTGGCCAGCGACGCGAACGGATACACGACCAGTTATCCGATTGGTTCGACCGGCCAAGTTGGAGCGCCGATAAGCAGCATCCCGCATGCGAATT